>Ga0208397_100077_pt1 | contig 41182 bp, 40 predicted proteins | sample LakWasMe76_LOW10_2_FD_183904 | JGI IMG/M metagenome (GOLD analysis project Ga0208397, IMG submission 183904) | Freshwater sediment methanotrophic microbial communities from Lake Washington under simulated oxygen tension - Sediment Metagenome... | ecosystem: Environmental > Aquatic > Freshwater >...
GGTGTTATCAATATTAAAGACAATTTTTGTAATGCCCACCACCGTAGTGTTAATGCCACGGCTGACCTCAAATTCGGTTTCTACATGGCGGTAGGCAGTTTGTCTGGCTTCTTCTGGTAGCTTGCTTTGCGCTGTGTTCTGCAGTTCGTTGTCAATGTCGGTGCTGGAATCCTCAGTGCTTATTTGTTCTGCGTTAGTTGGCGCTGTATTCGCAGTGCTATCTGTGACGGCGGCTGATTCTGCCGCCGGTTGTGGGCTGGGTGCGGCAGGCGGGGGTGATTCCTGTTTAATCAGTTTGGGTTTTGGCTTGGTGAGCGTTGCAGTTTTTTGTTCAAGGTCTGCCGGCTTGTTTGGGGCTGGTTGAGGTTGCACCAATCGCATATCCAGTGTCTGCGGGTCATCGTTATCCAACTCAGGCAGGGTGAACGAGAATTCGCTTATCAGCAAAGCATGTAGCAATAGTGAGGCAATTGTTGCGAACATAAGCACTTTATGTTGCATCACATGCAATTTCAGGTAGCCCGGAATTTTAGTATTGATGTGATTTATGCGCATACTAAAGTGGCGGCATTCCAGATTTATTTAACACTATATTTGATTCTTTATTATAGAGAAGCTTAGCTGTGATGAGGCCGTTAATCAAACCAAAAAATAAAGCGGCTACAGCAAAAATAGGGATCAAATAGCTAACGCTGGCATGAGGGATCAACCATAGCCGTACCACCATGAGTTGGCCGGCAATGTGTGCAAACGCTGCCAGAATACTTAATGTTACGGCACCGAAATAACGTCTGGGCAAGCGCATGGTGAGCCACAAAACGCCTAAACTTAACAACGCACCGCTTAAACTCAGAGCGAAGGTTGGCGATAAGAATTGTCCCAGTAGCAGGCTGCTGGCGAATACGCGCAGAATACTGACCCAGGCAGCCGTTGCAAAATCATAGCGCAGCAATACATACAAAGTGACGATATTGGCAATGCCTGGTTTCACCCCGGGCAACGGCGATGGAATGACAGCCTCCACCATATGCAGAGCTATCGCAAAAGCTGCCAGTTTCGCAATGCGGTGATCATCAGTGGTGGTTTGAATCTGCATTTAGATTAAAAAACTTCAGTAGTTAAGCGAATCATAAGGTTTCTGCTCACCAATCAATTCCAGGCTGATTTGATTAGGCAAGCATATAGCTACTTGCCCGGCGTGTGTTAACCAACCCTGATGCACGCAGTACTGATTATGACATGGCGATTTCGCAAAGCGAACCTTACCTTGGCTAATGTGAATGACAGCATCACCAAGCGGGCCATGCACGTGCACATCACGCTGCAGATTCAAGTCATAGGTAGCATGTATCTTGTCGCCGAGCCGAATTTGCACTTTACTGGCATGTTGGTGCGACCACAGGGTTTGGAATAGGTAAGTGATTGCAACCATGCTCAAGAGTACGGTCAGCCAATCACCTGGCAGCAGGTATCTGAATATTGACCTAGCGGAGCGTAAGGACTTTAACATGGCTATTATTTTTAACGTCTGAGTCCAACCAATCAAGTTTTTTCGCCAGGGCCGGGCTAACCAGAATATTGGATTGCTCAGCATTAGGTTGCTGGCCATTAGATCGTTGACTAATGGGTTGCTGAGCTATGACCATAAAATATTGTATGCCCATGTTAGCGGCGGCCTTGGCTTTATCTGCTACAGGTGCGATAAAAATAGGTTTTGATGCAACGTCAGAAAGCACGCCGGCACCAGGCTGTGGCGGAATAAGCACAGTCACCGCCTGTGTATGCTGCACCGGGTAGCCGTTACGCGGGTCGATGATGTGGCAATAGCGTTTGCCATTTAATATAAAGTAGCGCTGGTAATCACCCGATGTGCCAATCGCCCAGCCGTCAACCAAGTCCAGTGTCGCAATCGCAGCTGGCTTGCGCGGGTGCTGTATGCCTACGCGCCAGGGCTTGTTGCCATGCTGGCCAATCGCGATGATATTGCCGCCGATGTTGATCAGTGCATTCTTGACCTTTTGCTGGCGCAGGTAATGTGCGGCCATATCCAAGGCATAGCCTTTGGCATAGCCGCCTAAATCAAGTTTTACATTCGGGTTGTTGCTATAGGCGGTATTGTTTGTAATCACAATGTCAGTCATGCGCGGCTTGCTTTTAACCAGTGCTTTTATTTTTTCATCATTAATGACCACCGCGCTGAACTCATCGCGCTGAAAGCCCCACGTACCAATCAGGTGGCCTATTGCCGGGTTGAACATGCCGTGCGACTTTACGGATAAGGCCGTGGCATTCACTAGCATATCAACCAGTTGTGGGCTGATCGCGATGGGTTGCTTACCCGCTGCAAACGCGGCATTGAGTGCGCCAAGCTCGCTCGGCTGGTTATTATTAACCGGTTTCCATGCATGTAGCTGGTTGTTCAGGCGTTGAAAATCCTGTAATACCTGATTGCTTAATGATTTGGCGCGTTGTTCAGATTCGCCATAAATGCTGATGTCGACCAAGGTGCCGAATACATAGCTTTGGCTGTGGTATAGCGGTTCTTTGTTGTAAGCGCGCAGGCTAAATAATACGCTGGCGATAATCGCAATCAACAATAAGCCAGCGAAACCTTTACGCATTTGCCAGGTTACTTATGGTTTAAGATGCTGTTCTAACGCATCCAGCATTAAAGCAGCTGGGTCGTAGTCAGTCTGTTTGGCAATTTCTACCATGCCGGTAGGGCTGGTAACGTTAATCTCGGTTAGATGGTCTCCAATAACATCCAGACCAACCAGAAACAGGCCTTCCTGCTTCAAAACTTTACCTACCGCGCTGGCTATTTCATAGTCACGCGCACTTAATGCTTGCGCAACACCGGTGCCGCCTGCCGCAAGGTTGCCACGCGTTTCACCCGCCAATGGGATGCGTGCCAGCGCATAGGGCAGCGGCTCGCCATTGATGATGATAATGCGTTTATCACCCTGCAGGATTTCTGTTAAATAGCGCTGTGCCATGATGGTACGCGTGCCATGCTGGGTGATGGTTTCCAGAATCACACTGATGTTAGGGTCATTCAGGCTTAATCTGAAAATACTGCTGCCGCCCATGCCATCTAGCGGTTTAACGACAATATCCTGATGGGTGTTTAAAAATTCGCGTATCAGTGCATTGTTGGCAGTTACTAAAAATTCAGGCGCAAATTGCGGAAAGCGGGTGACGGATAGTTTTTCATTCCAGCCGCGAATCGCCGCCGGGTTGTTGAATACCTGCGCACCCTGATTGGCTGCGATTTCCAGCAGATAAGTGCTGTAGAGGTATTCATTATCAAACGGCGGATCTTTGCGCATGATAATGGCATTAAAATCTGCAGGATTACACTCGGTTGTTGCGCCCAGTTCGTAGCCATGTGCGGTAAACGTAAACGTATGGCTTTTGATCCGCGCCTGATCGCCACGTAAAAACAGATCGTGCTGCATACTCACAAACAACTCATGCCCGCGCCTGTGGGCCTCGCGCATGATAGCCAGGCTGGTATCCTTGTGGACTTTCAGGCTTTCCAGATGATCTAAAATAAAAACAAGGTTCATGGTTGGTTTCTGTTTTTATTGATTGAGCGGGTTTTGCTCTTGTAGTTCAATTGCAGCTGCTAATAAAGCCAGACGTGCCACCACGCCATAAGCATAGAAGCGGTTGGGCGGTGCATCCGGGGCGCCGGCGCAATCCGGTAAAGTACAGGGTTTTGCAAATGCTAATGGCACAAAACTAGAACCCGGTGCATTCAGGTTTTCATCGACGCCACGGCCGGTATGCACGCGGTAAAAGCCGCCAATCACAAAATGGTCCATCATGTAGACCACCGGCTCGGCAACTGCATCGTCGATACTCTCAAAGGTATACACGCCTTCCTGAATGATGACTTCAGACACTTGCAGGCCCTCTTTCACTACGGCCATTTTGTTGCGAGTCTTGCGGTTGAGGTCGCGCACATCATCAGGAGACTTCACTGTCATGATGCCCATGCCGTAGGTGCCGGCATCGGCTTTTACAATCACAAATGGCTCTTGCGTTACGCCGTATTCTGCGTATTTGAGTTTTATTTTCTCCAGCAGCTGTTCCACTTTGGAGGCCAGGCATTCTTCACCGGTACGCGCATTAAAGTCGATTTCACCGCAAGTATCAAAGTAAGGATTCAATAGCCATTCATCTATGCCTATCAATTGTGCAAACTCACTCGCTACACGATTGTAGGCCGTAAAATGCTGGGATTTCCTGCGCGTACTCCAGCCTGCATACAGCGGCGGTATTAGGTCCTGCTCAAGATTCTGCAGAATTTCCGGAATGCCGCCGGATAAGTCGTTATTAAGCAGAATGGCGCAGCTATCGAATGCTTCCAGCGTTACGCCATCAACAGTTGCTTCTGCTAATTTAATGCGGTTGCCGATGCGCACTACTGGCTCCAGTAGTAAGGTTTGCCCGCCTTGAGTTTCAAATTTGGTAGGCGCTGTAATTTCGGGCGAGATAGATCCGATGCGTACATTCATGCCAGCCTGTTTCAGAATGTTGGCCAGTTCAACTACGTTGCGCAAGTAGTAGGTATTGCGGGTATGGTTCTCAGGGATAATCAGCAGGCGATGCGCCTCTGGGCATATTTTCTCTACCGCTACCATCGCCGCTTGTACACACAGATGCAAAAATTCCGGGTTAAGGTTATTAAAGCCCCCCGGGAACAGGTTGGTGTCTACCGGTGCTAATTTAAAACCCGCATTGCGTAAATCAACTGATGCGTAAAATGGTGCGGCATATTCTAGCCATTGAGTACGGAACCAATGCTCAATTTTTGGCATGGCGTCCAGCATGCTTTTTTCTAAACTTAGCAGCGGGCCATTAAGTGCTGTTGTCAGGTGTGGGACCATAATCGACCTTTTATAAAAGTTACTGCGCCTGTGTGAACTGTATACCAGTTATGTTTTTTACACTACGTGCTGCGCTTGGGTGTCAGCATGATAGCTACTTCTTACCATGGGGCCGCTGGCGGTATTATTAAAGCCCATAGCATCTGCTTTTTGTCGCAATTCTTCAAAAATATGCGGTTCTACGTAACGCATTACCGGTAAATGGTGGATGCTGGGTTGCAGGTATTGGCCAAGTGTGAGCATGCTTACATTGTGTGTGCGTAAATCACGCATTACTTGCAGAATTTCGTCGTCAGTTTCACCTAAGCCGAGCATTAGCCCTGACTTGGTAGGAATGTGCGGATACATTTCACCGAATTTCTTTAACAAGCTCAGTGAGTTTTGGTAATCAGAACCCGGACGTGCCTGTTTATAAAGCCGGGGAATAGTCTCAAGATTGTGGTTCATGATATCCGGTGGCGCTTCGTTCAGAATCTTCATGGCGACATCGAGGCGGCCGCGAAAATCCGGCACCAGAATCTCGATCTTGATATTAGGCGACTGTGCGCGTACCGCTTTAATACAATCTACAAAGTGCTGCGCGCCGCCATCCAGCAAGTCGTCACGGTCAACACTGGTGATCACTACATATTTGAGCTTCATCTGGGCGATGGTGCGTGCCAGATTTTCCGGTTCATTGGCATCGGGCGGTAATGGTTTGCCGTGTGCCACATCGCAGAACGGGCAACGGCGAGTACAGATGTCACCCAGAATCATGAAGGTCGCGGTGCCGCTACTGAAACACTCTCCAATGTTAGGGCAGCTCGCTTCCTCACACACGGTATGCAGGTTGTTGTCGCGCAATACACGTTTGATTTCCTGATAGCGTGCAGAGTCCGGCGCTTTCATGCGTATCCATTCCGGCTTGCGCTGTGCGGGCTGCGGAATAATTTTGATCGGGATACGCGAGGTTTTCGCCGCATCAATTTCCTTAACGCCGGCAATTTTCTGTTTAGAGGTTTTATTACTTGCGGTATCAGTCATGCTTTTTTGTCTCATTAGTCATTGCTGACTGTTGCCGGTGCTTAAAATTAGCACTGAGTTTTTGCAACAGCTGTTCAGCTATTGTTTGTACGCTTGCTGTTATGCCCAAATCTTTGGTCTGGGTGACTTTTAAATTGGCATAACCGCAAGGGTCAATCGCTTCGAATGGACTTAAATCCATGTCTACATTCAGGCTCAGGCCATGATAACAGCGATCATTTTTGATGCGTAATCCCAAGGATGCGATTTTAGCTTCTTGTGCATCTGTTTGTGTATCTGTGATCTGCACATAAACGCCGGGTGCGTCTTTTCTGGATGTTGCATTAATGCCGTGTTCGGCAAGTAACTCGATGACTGTATTTTCCAGCACGTTTACCAGACTGCGTATGTTTAAGTGGCGGCGTGCCAGGTCTATCAATACATACACAATCACTTGGCCCGGGCCGTGGTAGGTGATTTTGCCGCCACGGTCTGTCAGTACGGTGGGAATGTCGTCGCGCTGCGGTAATCTAACCTGCCTGCGATTGAGGCCTAAAGAATACACCGGCGGGTGTTCGGTGAGCCATAGTTCATCCGGCGTATCCGGCTTGCGTTCAGCATTGAAGCGCTGCATGGCCTGGCATGTGGATTGGAATTCTGTAAGGCCTAAACGCCGAATGATCAAAGCTTGTTGCATCGCTGGCTCTAAACGCAGTTAGAGTGCAAATTTCACCAATGGGTGCGTAGTGAGTAAGCGGTAAACATCATCCAGCTGCGCCTGTGAAGTCACATAAACACTGCAGGTAAGACTGATATATTTCCCGGCAGAGCTGGCGCGCATCTCTACGTGATCTGCAGTAAATGTTGGCACTAGCGTTTGAATGACGGTAACCATGGTTGTCGAGAACTCATCATGCGTTTCCCCCATGACTTTAATAGGAAAAGTGCAGGGGAAATCAATGAGCGGCGGTGCGGTGTGGGGTTCTATTTCACGCATTCGGGTTACCGTATTATTGTAATAACAGTTTAATCGAGTCCCAGGCACGGCCTAAAATGCCTGCAGTATCTACAGCTTTTGCCGCAACTAAAGGGCGTTGATCAATGATTTTGCCATTTAGTGTAAATTTAACATTGCCAATGACCTGACCTTTTTTAATCGGGGCAACTAAAGGTTGCGTGCTTGAAATAACTGCCTTGACGTTGGCATATTCACCTTTAGGCAAGGTTAGATATAAATCACTGGCAACGGTAGAGGCAACTTGATTCTCGCTACCCTTCCATACGCGCAGTTGATTGATGTTCTGGCCTTGTTTGTAAACCAGTGTGGAATCAAAAAACTGGAAGCCGTAATTGAGCAGTTTTTGGCTTTCGGTTGCGCGAGCAGCGTCATTGGGCGCACCAAGAATTACTGAGATACGACGTGTAGTGTCACGCTTGGCGGAGGAGATCAGGCAATAGCCGGCAGATTCGGTATGGCCAGTTTTCATGCCGTCTACGTTTGGATCCAGCCATAGCAGGCGATTACGGTTTGGTTGTTTGATGTTGTTGTATGCGTATTCCTTGACTGAATATAAGCGTTTGTAGTCTTCCGGGAAATCACGAATCAATGCGGTAGCCAGAATTGATAAGTCTTGTGCCGTTGTGTAATGTTGCGGGTCTGGCAGGCCGGTTGCATTCATGTAGTGCGTGTTTTTCATGCCTAGTCGTTGTGCTTCTTTATTCATCATGCCTGCAAACAGTTCTTCGCTACTGGCGATGCCTTCAGCCAGCGCGATGGAAGCATCATTGCCCGATACGATAATCATGCCATGCAGTAACTCATCGACCGTAACAGGTTTGTTAGGCTCAATAAACATCTTGGAGCCTTCAACTTTCCAGGCAATCTCACTGACCGGTAAGGTTTGCGTGAGCTGTAGGTGACCGTTTTTGATAGCTTTAAAGCTCAGGTAAGCGGTCATTATCTTGGTCAGCGATGCCGGCTCCACGCGCATGCTGGCATTTTGCGTGGCAATCACGTTGCCACTGTTAAAGTCTTTTAGTAAATAGGCTTTTACTGCCAGCGTTGGCGGCGGCGCGATTTGTGCAGTTTCGGCATATGCCAGCTGGCTAAAACTTAAGGCAGCAGATAGCGCTGTTGCAGCAATAACAGTGATGGTACTAGCTAGGGATTTTTGATTGATCATTTGTATGCGATTTTATGAGTGTTTACTGATTGGTAACGATTGCAGGCATGTTTAATTGCTTGCGAACTTTATTGGCGGAGATGTCGGCCTGTTTCCGTGTATCGAAAGGACCAAGCTTCACGCGATAAATGCCGTCATTATACACGTTAGTCACGGCTGCATCGCCGGCAAGGTCCAGACCTAGAATTTTCTTCTGCAGTAGTTCGCTATTAAGCTCATTTTTAAATGCGCCAACCTGTATGTAGTAAGACTGGTTAGCTACATCTGCATTGTTTTTTTGAGCTGGTGCTGAAGTCTTTGCGGGCATTTCCGTGTAGCTTACAGGCGCTACCACTACGATGTCTTCTGATGATGCCACTTGTGTAGTATTCAGTTTTCTTAATGCTTCTGGGCTGGTGTCTATCCATTCGACTTCTACCAGACCGCTACCCTGTCCAGTCAAGCGTAATTTATAAGCCGCCGCATAAGATAAGTCAATCAAGCGGTCGTGCTTGAACGGGCCACGGTCGTTAATGCGCACTATCACTGAACGCTTGTTTGCCGGGTTGGTTACTTTGACATAGCTGGGGATTGGCAGCGTGGTATGTGCGCCGGTCATTGCATACATATCGTAAACCTCGCCGCTGGATGTTTTCTGTCCGTGGTAACGTTTGCCATACCAGGATGCAACGCCGCGTTTAAAGTATGGAGCGTAGCTGGTCATAGGTACATATTTCTCACCTAGAGCGGAATAAGGTTTGTTGGCGCGGACCAGCGGTGTTTCGGTTTTAAGTTCGGCATTCGGGATGCTATCAATGTCGGCGGGAGGATTATTCCCGGGGCCGTCATCAAGATAGTAACCGCCTTTGCCGCTACTTGTCTGAGTGCCTGTTTGCTTGGCTGCCGGTGTGTCAGCCCCCTTCTTTACGGCTGACTTACCGCCGCATGCAGTGATGAGTGCGATGCACAGAATGACAATAAATCGTTGAAAGTTAAACATTCAATCACCTCTATAAAGTATCTATACATCTTTGATACAGGTTAGTTTGCAACTAGATTCTTGTGTGTATGTATGCTCATTAAAATACCAAAACCTAAACAAAGTGTCACCATGGAAGTGCCACCATAACTGATTAAAGGCAATGGTACACCTACAACAGGTAAAATACCGCTTACCATGCCCATGTTAACAAAGGCATAAGAAAAGAAATTCAGCGTGATACTGCCAGCCAGCAGTCTGGAAAATGTGCTTTGTGCTTGTGATGCGATCATCAGGCCTCGCATAATGATTACGGTAAACAGGCTCAACAGTAACATATTGCCCAAAAAGCCGAACTCCTCACTGAATACCGCAAAAATAAAATCGGTTGTACGTTCCGGTAAAAAGTCCAGCTGTGTTTGCGTACCGTTTAACCAGCCTTTACCGGAGGCGCCGCCTGAGCCAATGGCAATAATCGCTTGTATGGTATGGTACCCAGCGCCAAGTGGGTCTTGTGTGGGGTCAAATAAAATCTCGATCCGTTTTCTTTGATAGTCATGCAGCATGGACCAGAATACCGGCATTAGCCCTAACAATGATACCAATGCCCCTAGTAGAAATTTCCAGCTCAAGCCGGCCAGAAACAGTACATAAAAACCGGATGACGCTATCAGTAAGGCGGTGCCCAAATCCGGCTGTTTCATAATCAGTGCGACAGGAACCAACAATAGCATGCCGGCAATGATAAAATTTGCGGCACTGACTTTACCTTCGCGCGTGGAGAAGTACCATGCCAGCATCATGGGCATGGCAATCCGCATCAGTTCTGAGGGTTGTATTTGTGTAAACCCGATATTCAGCCAGCGTCGTGCGCCATGACTGATAGCCCCGAATAATGCTACCGCGATCAATAACAGCACGCCGATTACATAAAGTACCAAGGCTATGCGTTCGAGCTTCTGTGGCGGAATATTGGCAACCCCCCACATGATAGCCAGCGCCACTATCATGTTGACGGCTTGTGAATATACGCGGTCGATGTTTTGCCCGGAGGCGCTGTAGAGTACAAACAGGCTGACTAACAAGGCAAAAAACAGACATGCCATTAAAAAAGCATCAATGTGTTTGAACAAGTGCTGGAGTAGTTTGCTAATCATGTAGCTCTTCCTCAGGAATAGGGGTGGTTGCGGCAGGGTTGCCGTTCAGTTTTTTATCTTCTTTTACTGCTTCGGTCGCAGGTAGTTTACCCAGTAAATAATAATCCATCACTTTCCTGGCAATCGGGCCGCCGACAGAACCGCCGTGGCCGCCGTTTTCAACAATGACTGCCAGGGCGATTTTTGGGTCTTCGGCAGGTGCATATGCGATAAACAAGGCGTGGTCGCGATGGCGCTCGTTAATGCCGTGTTCGTTATATTTCTCATTCTGCTTGATGCCGATTACTTGTGCGGTACCAGTTTTAGCTGCAATTGCATAGCCGGCGTTGGCACCCACGCTGGCTGCGGTACCGCCCGGCAGCGTTACGTCCATCATGCCGTGTTTAACAATGTCAATATTGTTGGGGTTCAGGTCAAGTTTATCTTGTATAAACGGGGCGATAAGCTGACTTTTCCCCGATTTTACGTCTTGGATCTGGTTGACCAAATGTGGCCGCATTGCCACGCCGTTGTTGGCTAAAATCGCAGTGGCTTGCGCCAACTGCAAAGGCGTTACTAAAGTATAGCCTTGGCCAATCCCGACAATCACGGTTTCTCCCGGATACCAAGGCTGCTTAAAACGCCGCTGCTTCCATTCAGGGGTAGGTAATAGGCCGCCGTTCTCGCTTTTACCATTGACATTGTCAAGGTCAATGCCGGATTTTCGGCCAAAGCCAAAATGGCGCACGAATGAAGTTAGATTGTCTATGCCCAGTTCCATAGCCAGGCCGTAGAAAAACGTGTCGCAAGAGACTGTAATCGCTTTTTGTATATCTACGCTGCCATGACCGCTTGGCTTCCAGTCGCGATAACGGTGGCTACTACCGGGTAGGGTGTAAAAACCGGGGTCCTGAATTGAGTATGGTGGCGTGCGTTTGCCGGCCTCTAATCCGGCTAGTGCCACAAAAGGTTTGAATGTGGAGCCTGGGGGATACACGCCACGCAATGGGCGGTTAATCAAAGGTTTATCCAGTGAGTCATTGAGCAATTTCCAGTTTTCGCTATCAATTCCATCCACGAATAAATTGGGGTCAAATGTAGGCTGGCTGACGTAGCTCAATACTTCGCCGGTTTTAGGATTGATTGCGACCAATGCGCCACGGTGTTCACCAAAAGCGGTCTCGGCAATTTCCTGCAGTTTGCTGTCGGCAGATAAGATAATGTTATTGCCAGGAATCGGCGCATTACTGGATAGCACGCGCACGGCATGGCCGTCTGCATCTATCTCTACCTGCTGAAAGCCGGTGGTGCCGTGCAGGTGTTTCTCGTAAAACTGTTCCAGCCCGCTTTTCCCGATATGATCCGAGCCTTTGTAGTTGGAAAGATCGCCGGATTTATCCAGGTTTTCCAGGTCTTTGTCATTAATGCGTCCGATATAGCCCACCATGTGTGAACCAAGTTTCCCCAGTGGGTAATGCCGGAACAGGCGTGATTTAATCTCTACGCCGGGCAATCGGTAGTGGTTTACCGCAAATTTAGCCGCTTCGATCTCATTTAGATGGGTGCGTATCGGGATGCTTTCGAAATTATGGCTTTGTTCCCGGAATTTTTTAAAGCGCTTACGGTCGAGCGCGCTGATTTCTACCAGTTTGCCGAGTTCTGTAATCGTGTCTTCCAGGTTATCTACTTTTGTCGGGGTTATTTCCAGTGTGTAAGCGAAAAAATTGTGCGCAAGTACAACGCCATTTTTATCAAGAATCAAGCCGCGATTAGGAATGATTGGTACCAGTGAAATGCGATTGTTTTCAGCAAGGGTTTGATAGTGGTTGTACTGATTGAGCTGTAGATAAGAAAATCTAAAGGCTAGCACTGTAAACAGGCTAAACACAACTAATCCGGCAAAGCCTAATCGGAGCTTGAAATGATACTGCTCGCGCAGGTGATTTTTAAGTTCTGCACCCATGCTTTAATCAATTACCGTGAGCATGCCTGCCAGTATTCAGGCCGAATGTAACCGCAAGTTTCCACAGTAAAACGCCGGTAATACTGGGGAGAAAGTACGACCAGCCGAGGAACTCTTTGCCGGCGAATGTTTTGAGTATCAGTAAAATGAGTTGCGACAGGAACAGCAAGGAAAAAACATACACCAGCTGCTGAGTGCTGCTGAACAGCACCAAACGACGCTGGTAAATAACAGCAAAAAAAGTGGTAATTGTGTAGGCCAGTGCATATTGTCCAAAGATGCCGCCGCTGGCTAAATCTATCCATAAGCCCATAAACCAGGCGGTACCGACACTGCATTGGTTGGGTGCGCGCAACAGCCAGAATAAAATTACCAGCAGCATAAAGTCCGGGCGTAAAGTGAGCGCCAGGCCTGACCATGGAAATAACATGCAGATAAACGCGATTAGTAGCGATAAGTATATGGATTTGAGCTTATTGTTGCGCATGTGGACGGTGCCCATCGTTAGCTAATGGTTTTGGTGCTGGTTTTTCAGTGGTTTTTTGCGTTGTTTTTTCAGAAGGCAGGGGTGGCTCCTGAGCTGGCTTTTCATTTGCAGTATTCGTTGTAACCGGTTTAGCAGCAGTGCTGGAACTGACGGGCTTGCTTTTTTCACTGACGACGGTTTCATTCACAGTTTCCAGTTCGGCTTGCGGAATGCTTACAAGCAGGATTTGTCTGTTGTTTTCTATGCCGCCAGCCGGCACACAAACGATGTGTGCGAATGGAGAATCTTGTGTCGTTCTCATTTCTGTCACTGTAGCCACAGCCAATCCTGCCGGATAAACGCCATCGATGCCTGACGTCACTAATTTATCGCCGCGGCGTATGTCAACATTCGCTGGCAGATAAGGTAAATCCAGCGTGTTGTCGCGCCCCTTGCCAAATGCGATTGCACGTAAGCCGTTACGTTCGATTTGTATCGGTATCGCCAGGGATTTGTCGGTGATCAGCGTGATTTCACTACTGGAAGGATAGGTGCGGGTTACTTGTCCGATAACGCCTTTTGCGTCAACAGCGGCTGCGCCTGTGACAACGTTATGGTTTTTACCGCGATTGACGATGATTTTCTTGGTAAAAGCATCGCGGCCTACATGTATTACTTCTGCCAGCGTACTGGTTTCAAGCAGTGATTGCTTTGCTTCCAGCAGGTTACGCAGGTTGGTATTTTCAAGGTTGAGAATGGTAAGGCGTTGCAGCGCAATATCCTGCATCAGCGCTTGTTTTTTCAGGCGCGCATTTTCATTAAGCAGGTGGTGGTGTGTTGAAAAATATTCATCGGTAAAGTGATATAGGTCTGAAGGCGCGTTTGCCACTATCTGCAAAGGGTGCAGAAGCGTCATCAGATTTTCGCGTACCCCGGAAAGGTATTGCAGGCGCGAGTCGGTCGCCATCAAGGCTAATGATAGCGCAGTAAAAAACGACAGCCGTGCCAGCGGGCTGGGGCCGCGCGCAAAGAATGCCGGAGCTTGCTGTTGATCGAAATTTTGATGTATCCCGCGCATCATTTGTGTGTTTTTGTAATCTCGATTTATGGTTAGCAGATAAACTTTAGGCCGTACGCATACGGCCTAAAGTTTATCTATAAGTAAAAAATACTAAGTTAAGAACTGCTGTTTTAAAAAATGGTAACTTTATTATTCGTAAGCGAATACGCTGCCTAGTTTATCCATTTCATCCAATGCTCGGCCACATCCACGTGCCACGCAAGTGAGCGGATCTTCCGCTACGATTACTGGCAATCCGGTTTCTTCTACCAGTAATCTGTCCAAATCACGTAACAATGCACCACCACCAGTGAGCACCATGCCTTTTTCTGCAATATCTGCGCCCAGTTCTGGCGGGGTTTGCTCAAGAGCTGATTTTACTGCGCCAACAATCGCATTCAGTGGTTCAGTCAGGGCTTCCAGAATTTCATTGCTGGAAATGGTGAATTTGCGTGGCAAGCCTTCGGCCAGATTGCGGCCGGTTACTTCCATTTCCAATACGGTTGACCCTGGGAATGCAGAGCCGATTTTCTTTTTAATCGCTTCGGCAGTCGGCTCGGAAATTTGCATGCCGTAATTGCGACGGATGTAATCAATAATCGCCTGATCGAATTTATCGCCGCCTACGCGTTCAGATTTTGCGTAAACGATACCACCCAGTGAGATCACGCCCACTTCAGTGGTGCCGCCGCCAATATCTACTACCATTGAACCGGTTGCCTCGGCAACCGGCATGCCCGCACCAATCGCCGCCGCCATTGGTTCTTCAATCAGGAATACTTGCTTGGCGCCAGCGCGCTCGGCAGATTCTTTAATGGCACGGCGTTCAACCTGAGTAGAGCCAACCGGTACGCAGATGATGATGCGTGGGCTAGGTGCAAACCAGCGTGAGTCGTGCACGCGACGGATAAAATACTTGAGCATTTGCTCAGTGATGGTGAAGTCGGCAATCACACCGTCTTTCATCGGGCGAATCGCTTGAATGTTAGCGGGTGAGCGACCGAGCATGCCTTTGGCTTCTGCACCGACCGCCAACAGGATTTTTTTACCGTTAGGGCCACCTTCAAGGCGAATCGCAACCACGGAAGGCTCATCCAGAACAATGCCTTTGCCACGGGAGTAAATAAGGGTGTTTGCAGTACCTAAGTCAATAGCAAGGTCATTTGAAAAATAACTACTAATAGAGCCGAACATTATGTTTTTCCTGAAATAGATGCTTTGTGTAATAGCTGGCTGGTATCTTAATCTATTTGAGCGATTAAGGTGCGCCTTAAATCAGGGTATAATACCGCATATCCTGTTGAAAATTAAGATGCAATGGAAAAATTAAGATTAATTTACATCTTGATTTAACCGTTAAATGTTTTCAGCAAATTTTTTTAAAATGAATGATTTGGTTCTGAAATAATCAAATTGCTCCCACTATCATTTCGGATGATTGAAGCATGGCACTCAGTATTGAAGACATAAAAAAAATAGCGCATCTCGCGCGTATTGAAATCAGCGAGAATGATGCAACCGCAACACTCACTAAACTCACTGGAATTTTAGGTCTGATCGAGCAGATGCAGGCCGTGAATACTGAGGGCATCGTTCCGATGTCACATTCGCAGGATGTGGTGCAGCGCCTGCGTGAGGATGTTGTGACTAAAACCAACCAGCGTGAGGCATTTCAAAAAGCGGCACCTCTTCTTGGCAATGGCTCCACCCAGCAGGCCGTTGATAGCGGACTATATCTTGTACCTAAAGTAATTGAGTAGAGCAATATGATTAACAGTAGCTTAAAAACATTGAGCCAGATGCTGGCTAAAAAAGAGGTGTCCAGTGTTGAGTTAACGCAGGCATTCCTTAACCGTATTGATACGTTTAACCCTGATATTAATGCCTATATCGCATTGGATCAGGATAAAACACTGGCTCAGGCCAAAGCCGCCGATGTGCGCATTGCAGCCGGTAGCGCAGCGCCACTGACAGGCATCCCCATTGCGCAGAAAGATATTTTTTGTGCTAATGGCTGGAAAACTACTTGCGGGTCAAAAATGCTGGCAAATTTTGTTGCACCTTACGATGCACATGTGATTTCGCAATTTGATGCGGCCGGCGCGGTGAACTTGGGTAAAACCAATATGGATGAATTTGCTATGGGTTCATCCAACGAAACCAGTTACTTTGGCGGTGTAAAAAACCCATGGGATTTTACTCGCGTACCTGGTGGCAGCAGCGGTGGCAGTGCCGCCGCAGTTGCAGCGCGTATGTGTGCTGCGGCAACTGGTACCGACACCGGCGGTTCGATTCGCCAGCCCGCCTCATTATGTGGCTTTACTGGCTTAAAACCAACTTATGGCGTGGTGTCACGTTACGGCATGATCGCGTTTGCTTCAAGCTTGGATCAGGCGGGTCCGATGGCAAAGTCGGCCGAAGACTGTGCCTTGATGATGAACGTGATGGCAGGCTTTGATGAGCGTGACTCCACCAGCTTGCAGCGCGACAAAGAAGACTATACGCGCGATTTGAACAAGTCGCTTAATGGTTTGAGAGTTGGTCTGCCGAAAGAGTTTTTTGCTGAAGGCCTGGATGCCAGTGTTGCAAAAGTGATTGAAGCTGCCATCGCCGAATACAAAAAGCTAGGCGCTGAAATCGTTGAGATTTCATTACCCAACACTGGTTTGTCTATTCCAGTGTATTACGTGCTGGCACCAGCTGAAGCTTCGAGCAACCTGTCACGTTATGACGGCGTGCGTTATGGGCACCGTACAGAATCCTATACGGATCTGATGGATATGTACTGTAAAACCCGTGCTGAAGGTTTTGGTGCGGAAGTGAAACGCCGTGTATTGATCGGTACCTATGTTCTGAGTGCAGGTTACTACGATGCGTACTACCTGAAAGCACAACAGATCCGCCGTTTGATCGCGCAGGATTTTGTAGAGGCATTTAAAAAGTGTGATGTGATCATGGGGCCGGCGGCGCCTTCTACTGCATTTAAGGCGGGTGAAAAGGTTGATGATCCGGTGGCCATGTACCTGCAGGATATCTATACCATCTCGACTAATCTGGCTGGCTTGCCCGGCATGAGCGTGCCAGCGGGCTTCAGTGCCAGTGATGATGATAAAGCGCTGCCAGTCGGCTTGCAGATTATCGGTAATTACTTTGATGAGGCACGCATGCTGAATGTGGCGCACCAATATCAACAAGTGACAGATTGGCACACAAGAATGCCAGAGCTGCAATTGCCACAAGGAACTAAATAATATGGAATGGGAAGTCGTTATCGGGTTGGAAACACATACCCAACTGCAAACAAAAACAAAAATATTTTCAGGCGCATCTACCGCATTCGGTGCGGAGCCTAATACACAGGCTTGTGAAGTGAGCATCGCGTTACCGGGTGTTTTGCCGGTATTGAATAAAGAAGCGGTGAATTGTGCGATTAAATTCGGCCTGGCGGTGAACGCTGAAATTGCACCACGTTCAGTATTTGCGCGTAAAAACTATTTTTATCCAGACTTACCTAAAGGCTATCAGATCAGTCAGTATGAATTGCCAGTGGTCGGCAAAGGCGCGGTTACTATACAAGTGCCGGCAGTGGGCAAAAATCCAGCGTACGAAAAAGTCATCAATATCACGCGTGCCCACTTGGAAGAAGATGCCGGTAAATCCGTGCATGGTGCTGTGGAGGGCATGAGTGGTATCGATTTGAATCGTGCCGGTACGCCGTTGCTGGAAATTGTGACTGAACCGGATATGCGTTCGGCTGCTGAAGCGGTGGCCTACGCTAAAAAACTGCATGAACTGGTGCAGTGGATTGGCATTTGCGACGGCAACATGCAGGAAGGCAGCTTCCGGTGTGATGTTAACGTATCCGTACGCCACAAGGGTAGCGATAAGCTTGGTACACGCCGCGAGATTAAAAACCTGAACTCGTTCAAGTTCATGCAGCAGGCGATTGAATTTGAAACGCGCTGGCAGATCGAAACGCTGGAAGATGGCGGCACCATTCAGCAGGCTACCGTACTGTTTAATCCTGATACAGGTGAAACACGCGCAATGCGCAGCAAAGAAGAAGCGAACGATTACCGTTACTTCCCTGACCCGGATTTGTTGCCACTTGAAATTACCGATGCTGATAAGGATCGTGTGAGGGTGCAGATGCCAGAACTGCCAGAGGCGATGAAATCTCGCTTTGAATCAGAATATGGCTTAACAGGCTATGATGCGGCAACGCTTACTGCCAGTCGTGAAGTTGCTAATTATTTTGTGGCAACAGCTAATGCTGGTGCCGATGCCAAACCGGCTGCCAACTGGGTGATGGGTGCTATTTCTGCAAAGTTGAATGCTGAAGAAAAGGCTATTGCCGAATCACCAGTCACGGCTGAGCAACTGGCCAACTTAATTAAACGCATTACGGACAACACTATTTCAAACAACGCTGCAAAACAGGTGTTTGAAGCCATGTGGGCAGGTGAGGGCGAAGTGGATGCCATTATTGAAGCTAAAGGCCTTAAGCAAGTTTCAGATAGCGGCGCGATCGAAGCGATTATTGATGAAGTGCTGGCGGCGAATGCTGCCATGGTGGAAGAGTTCAAGGCTGGTAAGGAAAAAGCATTTAATGCTCTGGTAGGCCAAGCCATGAAAGCCTCCAAAGGTAAGGCTAACCCTGCGCAGGTGAATGAAATGCTGAAGAAAAAATTAGGCGCTTAAGCCAGCAGTAACTGTTGATGATTAGCACCGGCAGGCTTTGTTTGTCGGTGCCGTTTTTTTGCAGGTATCTAAAATACAGGCGTTGGACAGTGTCCTACTCTTGCCCTCTTAGCGATAGGTAACGTTTTTTATCTTCATCAAAGCGTTTACGTATCGCGTCGATTACCAGCTGACGCTCTTTGATACGTTGGTCGATTTTAGCAAGCTCCGCTTTGTTTGTTTTTATGTCATTACTGATGTCATCAGGGATAGGTTTTTTTGTTTTGCTATAGCCGCTAGCCAGTGCATTGGTTTTGTCTAATTTCTGCTGGCTAATGGCCCTGTCCTGCTGTAGATTTTTAAGCGCGAGCAAGTCAGCTTCCAGATTGCGGTCACGCGTTAAATCAATTTCGTCGGCATTAGTGAAAGTGCCCAATAGCGCTTTATCTTTTTTATCTTGCTCCAGTTTTGCCAGCGTTGAGGTTTCTTCATGCGGGCCGATGGGTTTGTTATGTTGTACAGTGATACCTTGTTTATTCATCAGTGCGCTCTCGCGGTTTGAATATTGTGCAGGAACTTTATCGCCGTAGTGTGTTACACCTTTTTCATCTTTCCATTTTACGATGCTGCCTTTGTTCTCGGCATGGGCATAATGATTAATGCAGAACGCTGAGCATAAAACAATGATCATTCCCCAATATGCGGACAACATGTGGGCCGGCTTGGAAGTAAATGAAGTCGAGTGTTCAAGTGTTGATTTATGTGACTGCGACATGGTTAGTATTAACCCCTAATTATTCTGTTTGCGGTTTTTAGCCGCTACATGTAATGAGTGCGGCTAATAATTAAATCACACCATATTTTTGGCGATATGTTTCAACGTCAAGCAAGTTTTGCACCATATTTTTGTTTTTAAGATAACTTAACAGATCACTCAGGTTTGCAATGGCGCAAACTGGTATCTGGTTGGAGTTGATTACTTCCTGTACGGCAGATAATTCGCCTAAACCCTTTTCCTGTCGGTCAATCGCAATCGCTACGCCACAGGCTTGTGCACCACTGTTTTTAATGAGTTCAACCGATTCGCGTACTGAGGTGCCTGCTGAAATTACGTCATCAATGATGAGAACTCTACCTTTGAGCGGGCTACCTACAATCACGCCGCCTTCACCATGGTCTTTGGCTTCCTTGCGGTTGTATGCGTAAGGATAATTGGTGCCGTTTTTAGCAAATGCGATGGCAATGCTTGCCGCTAAGGTAATGCCTTTGTAGGCTGGGCCAAACAGCATGTCGAACTGAATGCCGGAGTTCTTAATCGCTTCAGCATAAAATTCGCCTAGTTTCATCAGACTTTCGCCATCGTTGAATAAGCCGGCATTGAAGAAATATGGACTTAAACGGCCAGCCTTGGTTTTGAATTCACCAAAGCGTAAAACCTCTTTTTTAATCGCAAATGCGATAAACTCTTGTCTGAACTGGTCTGTTTGTTGGGTCATGGTATCTGTCTATTGTTAATCAGGAATAAAGTTTTGAAGATTATATCGTTAAATTTAAATGGCATCCGTTCCGCTACTAATAAAGGTCTTTATGCATGGCTTAAAAAACAGGATGCAGATGTTATCTGCATGCAGGAAATCAAGGCGCAGGTAGGTGATATGACAACACAGATGTTAAATCCTGAAGGCTACTATGGCTATTTTCACTATGCCGAGAAAAAAGGTTACAGCGGTGTTGGTATCTATTCTAAAACACAGCCTGATGCGGTGATTGAGGGCTTGAGCGTGGCGGATATTGATAGTGAAGGCCGTTATATAGAAGCAAGATTCGGCAATTTAAGCGTGGTGTCATTGTATTTACCTTCAGGCTCTAGCGGTGAAGAGCGGCAGAACTTTAAATTCAGCGTGATGGAACGCTTTGTGCCGCAATTGCAAACGTTAAAACAAAGTGGGCGCGATGTGGTGATTTGCGGCGACTGGAATATCGCACATAAAGAAGCTGATCTTAAAAATTGGAAAGGCAACAAAAAGAACTCGGGATTCTTGCCGCAAGAGCGTGCCTGGTTAACGACGCTGTTTGATGAAATGGGCTGGGTGGATGTTTATCGTAAGGTTTACCCTGACACGACTGACGAGTGTTATACCTGGTGGAGCAATCGTGGCCAGGCTTGGGCAAAGAACGTAGGTTGGCGTATTGACTATCAAATAGCAACGCCAGATTTGGCGGAGAAAGCAGTTGCGGCTAGTGTTTATAAGGACGAGCGCTTTAGCGACCATGCGCCACTGATTATCGAGTATGTAGATTAGGAATTCGCGGACAGAGAATCCGCCTGCCCTACGCTAGTTTGCTGTGGTTTTAATGTGTGGTTTGATTGCACAAAGGTAATTGCAGGCTTTGCAGAATCTCGCCACTTTGCGTGTTTTGCACAAAAGCGGCCACACCCGCATCACGTTTTTTCCATTCAGCCGCTAGAGGGATGTCTTTTGAAAATTCATTTCTGCTGTTTATCTGGTATGGCCCCCAGAACTCTCTAACCACATAGTCATGGTGCAGTTCGCGGCCGCTGTTTTCGCCAGCATTTATTTTGCTGGCTAATCTATTTTCATAAACGGCTATAAATACTTCACTATTCCTGGCGTCGTTTGTATTTAATGTTTGCGCAAGCGCAGATAGCATGGTGCTGCCGTCTGGCAGGCTACTTAGGTTCAGGCTTAAATTGGCGCGTGGTGCTGATGTTTGCTGTGCTGTGATGTTGTTGAATTGAGCATGACCCCAGTGCCTGAAGTCTTGCCCGTTCAGTACAAATTGAGGCGTGTAAACAAAGCTGGAGCGATTGAATGCAGCAACTTTGCGTTGCCGCGCCGTAAATTCTTCTTTTGAAAACCTGTCTTTCCAGCCTATGTAATTCCAGTAATCCACATGAAAAGCCAGGGCGGTGAATTTGCTGGGGTCATGTGGCAATTCGCTTAGCCATTTGTCTGCCGGTGGGCAGCTGCTGCAGCCTTCAGAAGTGTAAAGCTCCAGTAATGGTACAGTAGTTTTGCCGCTTCTGGCGCCGCATTCTGCGGCTAAAGCATTTTGTAGGGCAAGGCAGCTTAATGTGAAAACAAGCAGGAATTTGAGGCTTGGCGGCATGGTGTATCTCCTTGGATATGGAGATAAGTCGGCGAATCCCGCAAAGCCTTACACAGTGCTGACTTTAATTTGTTAAATTATGATGCGTCTCGTTCCAAGGGGCGATTTTAAGCAGTAGCAGCATGCCGGGAACGGCGAGGGTAAAACATAACATGAAGAAGTTGAACCAGCCCAGATTTTCTACCATGTAACCGGTGGCGGCATTGGCGAAGGTGCGCGGCACGGCAGCCAGGCTGGTGAATAGCGCAAATTGGGTGGCCGTATATAACGGGTGCGTAGTATGCGCGATGTAGGCCACAAAGGCTGCGGTTCCCAAGCCCACACCAAAGGCTTCGACACCAATGACCAAACCCAGTAATGGAATGTTGTGTGATGCTGTAGCCAGCCATGCAAAGCCGAGAATGGCAATCATCTGAACTGCGCCAAATATCCATAGTGAACGGTTAATGCCAAGTTTTATCATCCATGCGCCGCCCAATAGCCCGCCGATGACGCTGGGCCAGAGACCAGCATTCTTGGCGATCAGGCCAATTTCAGTCTTGCTGTAGCCCATGTCCAGATAGAACGGTGTTGCTAGGGCAGTTGCCATGCTGTCGCCGAGTTTGTATAAAAAGATAAATGCCAGAATGAGCAGCGCGGACTTCATGCCGTTGCGGCCAATAAATTCTTTAAATGGTTCTACAACAGCAGCACGCAAAGTTTTAGGTGCGCCGTTTTTAAGTAGCGGTTCTGACACCAGTAAGGTCATTACTAATCCTGGCAGCATAAAAAGCGTAGTAATCATAAACACGCTGCTCCAGGCCATATGGTCAGCCAATATCAGTGACAGCGAGCCTGGAATCAGGCCTGCGATCTTGTAGGCATTTACATGTACGGCATTGCCTATGCCTAATTCTGCATCTATCAATAGTTCGCGGCGATAAGCATCCAGCACGATGTCCTGACAGGCGCTAAAGAAGGCAACCACTGTCGCCAGGTAGGCAATTGCCCAAATATCCAGCTGGGGTTTGAAAAAACCAAAAGCCGGGATTGAAACCAGCAGAAATAACTGGGTTATCAGCAGCCAGCCGCGCCTGCGCCCTAGTGGCGGGGTATAGCGATCGAATAACGGCGCCCACAGAAACTTCCAGGTAAATGGCAGGTTGATAAGGGCGAATAAGCCTATGGCCTTGAGGTTTACGCCTTCTGAGCGCAGCCATGCTGGCAGCAAACTGATTAAAATATAAAGCGGTAGGCCGGAGCTGAAGCCGGTAAAGATGCAAATGAGCATCTTTTTGCTCATGAGCGACTGCTGAATGGTCGGTTGCGGTGTGGCCTGCAAAGTCACTACTTGGCTTTTAAGCGGTACATGGCAAGGCTGCCAAGAACATTAGGCATAAAGCTTACTTCTTTACCATCGGTAATGACCCTGCGTTCCAGTATTTCGATATTGTGATTTCTACAAAATTCATCAAAATCGTTGATAGTGCAAAGGTGTACGTTAGGCGTGTCATACCATTGGTAAGGCAGGGTTTTGGATACCGGCATCTGCCCCATGGTAATTTGTATGCGGTTGCGCCAATAACCGAAGTTGGGGAACGTGACGATAATTTCCTTACCCACGCGCAGCATATCAAGGACGATGGCTTCTGTGTGGTGCATGGCCTGCAAGGTTTGAGACAGGATCACGGTGTTGAAAGATTGGTCTTCAAATCCTGATAGCCCATCTTCCAGGTCCATCTGGATCACATTGGTACCGTTTTGAATGCAGGCAAGCAGGTTGGCATCATCTTTTTCAACGCCATAGCCTTTGATTTCAAGCGAACCACGTAAAAATTGCAACAACTCACCATCGCCACAACCCAGATCCAGTACTTTGGAACCAAATTTAATCCAGTTTGCGATAATAGCAAAATCTTGTCTATAGTTTGTAATATCTGCATTATTCCGCATGGTCGCTGCCAATCTGAATGTTGCTTAAGTAGCTACGTAGAATGTCGTGGTAATGTTTATCCGGCATTAAAAAGGCATCGTGACCATGCGCTGCGGTCACTTCAGCGTAACTTACGGTGCGCTCATTATCCAGCAGCGCCTTGACGATCTCGCGTGAGCGCGCAGGTGAAAAACGCCAGTCACTGGTAAAAGATAGAATCAGGAATTTTGCTTTGACCTGGCTTAGCGCCTGACTAAGGTCACCGCCAAAGCTAAGCGCAGGGTCATAGTAATCCAGCGCGCGTGTCATGCGTAAGTAAGTGTTGGCATCAAATGTTCCTGCGAACTTATCACCCTGATAGCGTAGATAGGACTCCATTTCAAACTCAACATCAAAGCTGTATTTAATCGTGTCTTTAAGTTTTCGTCCGAATTTCTCACCCATCACGTCGTCACTTAAGTAAGTAATGTGGCCTAGCATGCGTGCAATGCGCAGGCCGCGTCTTGGCACTACGCCATGTTCGTAATAGTCGCCGCCATGGAATTCAGGGTCGGTAATAATAGCCTGACGTGCTACTTCATTGAATGCCATATTTTGTGCCGTGAGGTTAGGCGCAGATGCTATAACCAAGGCATGGCGCACACGGTCTGGATAGGCCATGGTCCACTGTATACATTGCATGCCACCCAGGCTGCCGCCAACTACCGCAGCAAGTTGGCGAATGCCTAGCTGATCAAGCAGGCGTGACTGAGAATTTACCCAGTCTTCAACCGTGACAATAGGAAATGCGGAGCCCCAGCGTTTGCCGGTAGCCGGGTTGACGCTGGAGGGGCCTGACGAGCCGTGACAGCCGCCCAGATTGTTGAGGCCAATCACAAAGAATTTATTGGTATCCAGCGGTTTGTCTGGGCCTATAAAGTTGTCCCACCAGCCAGGGTACTTGTCATCCTCACTATATTTACCGGCAACGTGATGATTTCCGGAAAGTGCGTGACAGATCAGTACTGCATTGGATTTATCGGCATTCAGTGTGCCGTAGGTTTCATAAACCAGATCGTATTGCGGTAGCACTTGACCGCTTTTAAGCGTCAGTGCTTCGCTAAAGTTTGCAGTTTGTGGGGCAACAATGCCGACAGAGTTATTTTCAGACATTTAATGATTATACTATGGCTCTAATCTAGCGGCTCTAATCCGGTTGTAAAAAAAGACCAATCAAAACAGAGGTCATGTGAAAGAGGCTATGTCACAACACAAATTACAAAATATACAGAATTTTGCTAATCATTTACCACAAATAGCAGATAGTGCTTATGTGCATGCGGCCGCTACCATTATTGGTGAGGTTGGTATAGGTGAGCATAGCTCGGTATGGCCGGGGGCTGTTATCCGTGGTGACGTGAATTTTATACGCGTCGGCAAGAATACCAACATACAGGATTTAAGCATGCTGCATGTGAGCCATAAATCCAGCTGGGATCCCGCAGGTGCGCCGCTGATTATTGGCGATAACGTGACTATTGGCCACAGCGTTATATTACATGGCTGCACGATTGAAGACGAATCACTAATCGGTATGGGCAGTATCGTGATGGATAAAGCTGTAGTGCAAAAGCATGTGCTGCTGGCTGCAGGTAGCCTGGTGCCAGAAGGCAAGGTGCTGGAGAGCGGTTATCTATATGTAGGCAGACCGGCAAAGAAAGTACGTGCGTTGAGCGCAGAAGAAATTGCACATTTTATGTATTCAGCCAGCCATTATGTGCGGCTGAAAGATCAATATCTACAGGGTGAGGTTTAGTCCCAGTGCGAACTGACAATCAGTGGATTCTTACCCATGGTGACGCGGTCATTGCCGCCAAAATCCTTGTATGTTTCAATGTTCACCAAACCGGTTTGCGCCATTAAATCTGCAACCGCCGGTGCCTGGTTGTAGCCATGCTCCAGCATCAGCCAGCCCTGCGGCTTGAGGTGAATCAGGCAGCCATCAATAATGCGGCGTATATCGTCGAGACCATCTGCGCCGGACGCCAACGCTGATGAGGGTTCGAAGCGCAGGTCACCTTGGTTAAGATGGGCATCGGTATCTTCGATATAAGGTGGATTGCTGACAATGACATCAAACAATGTGTCATTTAAATTATTAAACCAGTTGCTTAACAAAAAATGTATGTTGGGAATGTGTAGTTGTTTACTGTTATTGATGGCAACCTCTAAAGCGGCCTTGGAAGCATCAACAGCAGTCACTTGTACTTGCGGGCGCTGCTGTGCGATGGCAAGCGCAATCGCGCCGGTGCCGGTGCCTAGATCCAGAATCTGCAACGGTGTATTTGCCGGGATTTTATTCAGCGCTGCATCCACTAGAACTTCTGTGTCTGGTCGCGGGATCAGGGTGGCAGGGGAGACAGTCAGGTTTAAGCCATAGAATTCACGATTACCTAAAATATAGGCAATCGGCTCGCCGTCAGCGCGGCGATTCACCAACTGATCAAATCTGGCCTGCACATCAGCTGTCAAGACATCGTTTTCGTGAGTAATCAACCATGCCCGGTTGGCGTTGAGCAGATGTTGTAGCAGTAACTGCGATTCGAATCTGGCATCAATTGCATCAAGCTGGGGCGAGTTGTTTAACTGCGCCTGAGCTTGATGCAAGGCTGAGCGGATGGAATGCATGAGGTGTAGCTGCTAGCTTGGACTGATGTGACTAATTATCTTCACCCAGGCTTGCCAGCAGGTCAGCCTGATGTTCTGCTGAGAGTGCACCGATCAGTTCATCCATATCGCCTTCGGTGATTGCATCAATCTTGTATAGCGTCAGGTTGATGCGATGGTCGGTGATGCGGCCTTGCGGGTAGTTGTAGGTGCGGATGCGCTCGCTACGGTCGCCGCTGCCGATCAGGCTCTTGCGTTCGCTGGCGATTTTGGATTGTTGTTCATCCACTTGTTTGGCTTTAATGCGCGCTGCCAACACGGCCATCGCCTGCGCCTTGTTAGCGTGTTGGCTACGGCCCTCCTGACATTCCACTACAATGCCGGTAGGTGCGTGGGTAATCCGTACCGCAGAGTCGGTTTTATTAATGTGTTGACCACCTGCACCGCTGGCGCGGTAAGTATCAATGCGAATATCCGCTGGGTTAATCACTACGTCAGAAACTTCATCGGCTTCAGGCAATACAGCTACCGTACAAGCGCTGGTATGGATACGGCCTTGTGTTTCGGTATCTGGCACGCGCTGCACGCGGTGGCCGCCAGATTCAAATTTGAGTTTGGAGTACGCGCCATAACCGACAATTTTGGCAATAATTTCCTTGTAGCCGCCAATTTCAGATTCATTGGCAGACATGACTTCTACTTTCCAGCCCTGGCGTTCAGCGTAGCGTGAATACATGCGGAATAAATCGCCGGCAAATAAGCCGGATTCATCGCCGCCAGTACCGGCACGAATTTCCAGAAAGATATTTTTTTCGTCATTCGGGTCTTTCGGTAGCAGCAGCTTTTGCAGCTCAGCTTCAACAGCTTCCAGCTTAGCTTTGCCGTTATCAATTTCTTCCTGCGCAAATTCTTTCATGTCCGGGTCGCTGAGCATTTTCTGTGCTTCAGCGATGTCGGCTTCAGTCTGCACAAATGTGCGATATTGTTCAACGATGGGCGTGATTTCAGCATGCTCGCGCGTGAGCTTGCGATAGTTGTCCATGCTGGAAGTGGCGTCTTCGCTACTTAACAGGCGGTTCACTTCGTCCAGGCGCTCGCTTAAGTTGGCGAGCTTGGTAATCATGCTAGGTTTCATAGGGTGCTTCTTTAACTTTTAATTTGGTACAGTTGTTTTAATACATCTTCAAGTTTGGCGTGCTCTTCACCGTGTGATTGGTTGAGTGCATGGCTGGGGGCGTGTAAAAACTTGTTGGTGAGTGCAACACTTAACGCTTCCAGGGTTTTTTCCGGGCTTTCGCCTTTTTGTAGTAGTTTCAGCGCTTTTTCAATTTCAGCTTTACGCATCGCTTCTACCTGGTCACGCAAGGCTTTTATGGTTGGCACTGCACCACGTTTTTGAAACCACTGCATAAAGTTCTCAACGCGGCTGTCGACAATCGTTTCTGCTTCCACGGCTGCAATCTGGCGGTTTTCAATACCGTCAGATACTACTTGCGCCAGATCATCTACGGTATATAAAAATACATCGTCCAGTTCGGCGACTTCAGATTCGATGTCACGCGGTACTGCCAGATCCACCATAAAAATCGGACGGTGACGGCGGGTCTTGATTGCAGTTTCTACCATGCCTAAGCCGATAATCGGCAATTGGCTGGCGGTTGAAGTCACGACAATGTCAAACTCTGCAAAGTGCGCAGGCAAGTCATTCAGCAGGATGGCCTGTGACTGGATGCCTTGTAAAGTAATCTTTTGTGCCAGATTAGAGCCACGCTCGATGCTGCGGTTGGCAATGGTCATGCTTTTTGGTTTTTGTGCGGCAAAATGATCCGCGCACAGTTCTATCATCTCGCCCGCGCCAATGAACAATACTTTTTGCTCACTGATGTCGCCAAAAATACGCTGCGCAAGTTTTACCGCTGCTGCTGCCATGGAGATGGAGTTGGCGCCAATGTCAGTATTGGTGCGGACTTCTTTCGCTACTTCAAACGTGCGTTGAAACAACTTGTGCAGCAATGTGCCTAGCGTACCTGCGTCCTGCGCGATTTTGACGGATTGCTTGAATTGTCCAAGAATCTGCGGCTCGCCCAGTACCATGCTGTCCAGTCCGGAAGCTACCCTGAATGCATGTTTAACCGCTTCATCATTGGGCAGGGTGTATATATAAGGCGCAATCGCATCTTTTTCTAGATGGTGATATTGCGATAGCCAGACCAGTGCTTTTTGCGGATCATCCGTGCTGCAATATAGCTCAGTGCGGTTGCAGGTTGATAAAATTGCGGCTTCAGTGGCACCGCTGGACGTGAGTTCGCGCAATGCGCTGCCTAGATGTTCGCTATCAAAAGCGACATGCTCGCGGATTTGGATGGGGGCGGTCGTGTGATTCACGCCTATAACGTATAACTGCATAAGGTGTAATTTTGAGGGATTGGCTTATGTTAAGCAAGAAGCTTCATCTTATTACTGAAAAATAAGGTTAAAATAACGGTTTTAGTAGTTAAAAATATTTTAATTTGATGGACATAGCCATGGATAAAACTTTTAGAATTGCCCCTAGTATTCTTTCTGCAAACTTCGCCAAACTTGGTCAAGAGATTGAGGATGTAATTACCTCCGGTACAGATATCGTGCACTTTGACGTGATGGATAACCACTACGTGCCTAACCTGACGATTGGACCATTGGTATGTGACGCGATTCGCGAAACATCAAAAAAAGTTGGCGCATTGATTGATGTGCATCTGATGGTAAAACCGGTAGACCGTATTATTCCTGACTTCGCCAAAGCCGGTGCCAACATCATTACATTCCACCCGGAAGCTTCTGAGCATATCGACCGCAGCCTGGCTATGGTGCGTGATTTAGGCTGTAAATCAGGCTTGGTGTTCAATCCTGCAACATCATTAAGCTACTTGGATCACGTGATGGATAAAGTGGACATGATTTTGCTGATGTCAGTGAACCCTGGTTTCGGCGGCCAAAAATTCATTCCGGAAACTCTGGAAAAATTAAAATTAGCACGCGCTCGTATTGATGCTTATTACGAAAAAACAGGCCGCCAGATCTGGCTTGAAGTGGATGGTGGTGTGAATGCGCAGAACATTGCTGAAATCGCACGTGCCGGTGCAGATACTTTTGTTGCCGGTTCAGCTATTTTTGGCGCAGGTAAAGATACTGATCCTAACCGTTACAACACGGTTGTGGGTGAAATCCGTGCTTCATTAGCGACAGTTAAATAAATAGACATTCTGCAAGGCGCCATCGTGTGTGGCGCCGCGGATGTTTAATCTTGTATAAATAACAGCGTCATGGCTTTTAATGTTAAAGCTGTCATGTTTGATCTTGACGGCACACTGGTGAATACTGCGCCTGAACTTGCCTTTGCAATCAATCAGATGTTGGCCGAACTAAGTCTGCCGGCGTTGCCGCAGCAGCAGATCGAAGTTTACATAGGTGAAGGTGCGCAAGCGCTGATCAAGCGCTGCGTCACAGCCGGAATATCGACTGAGATTGATGAGGCGCTGTTTCAGCGTGCGCAGGACTTGTTTTTTGCACATTACGCCAACAACGTGAAACAAAGTAAACCCTATGCGGGCGTGCTGGATGCGTTAACTGTTTTGAAAAATAAAGGCTTAAGATTGGCATGCGTGACTAATAAGCCGGAAAAGTTTACGCTACCACTTTTGCGGGAAAGTGGCCTAGCAGATTTTTTTGAGATTGTAGTATCTGGCGATACCTTGCCAAAAAAGAAGCCAGACCCTATACAATTGTGGCACATTTGTGCAAAATTCAAGGTTATGGAAACGGAAGCGATGCTGGTTGGTGATTCTGTAACTGATGTAATGGCTGCGCATGCAGCTGGTTGCTATATTGTGACCGTGCCTTATGGATATAATCAGGGCAGGCCGATTGATGATAGTCAGGTAGATGCAACAATAGAGGACCTGACCGAGTTGCCTGGTTTGTTGACTTAAAGCCTGTTGACTTGAAAGTCTGTTAACTTACAATTTTTATAAAAACATAACTTCAAATATGAAAGCTATAAATCATAATTTTCACAATAACGCGCACAGTGAAATTTTGCGTTGGCGTGGCTCCTGGCGAACCTGAATTGGAAAGGTGCGTACAGGTATGCGCCTCACACGCCGGTAGCTTATCGCTCACCGATTAAAGAAAAATTATGATGAGAAAGTCGTAGGAAGTTTATGTTAAATACAATCAATCAAGCAGAATTCAACGCGCTGGTCGCACAAGGTTATAACCGCATCCCGCTAGTGCTGGAAACATTTGCCGATCTCGATACACCGTTGTCGTTATATCTGAAACTGGCTAACCAACCATTCTCCTATTTACTGGAATCTGTGCAGGGAGGCGAACGTTTTGGCCGTTATTCAATTATCGGCTTGCCTGCTAGAACCCGCATCGTAGCGCATGGCAGAAAAGTTGAGGTCATAGAGGCTGGTGCAGTGGTGGAAACTGTTGAAGATACCAACCCGCTCGATTTTGTTAAAGCCTATCAGGCACGTTTTAAAACTCCACCTTATGAAGGTCTGCCACGCTTTACTGGCGGCCTGGCCGGTTACTTTGGTTACGAGACCGTGCGCTATATTGAAAAGCGCCTGGCAAATACAAGTAAACCGGATGCGATTCAAACCCCGGATGTATTGCTGATGGTGTCAGAGCAGCTGGCGGTGGTTGATAATCTGAGCGGCAAGCTTTATTTCATTGTTTATGCCGATGCCAGCGAAGCCAATGCTTACGAAAATGCTCACGCTACGCTTAATGCTTTATTACAAATGCTTAAAAAAGCAGTCGCCATTCCTGAAACGCCGCCCACTGAAAGAACTGAGGCTGTGTCTGAGTTTGGTGAGGAAAACTTTAAAGCCGCCGTTAAACGTGCGCAACAATACATTCTGGATGGCGACATTATGCAGGTTGTGCTGTCGCAGCGCATGTCACAACCGTTTACTGCCTCTCCACTATCGTTATATCGTGTGTTGCGCAGTTTGAATCCATCACCTTACATGTTCTATTACGATATGGGTGACCATCATGTGGTAGGTGCTTCACCGGAGATTCTGGTGCGACTTGAAAATGGCACCGTGACCGCTCGACCAATTGCCGGTACCCGTCCGCGTGGTAAAACTCGCGAGCAGGATATTGCTTTGGCAGAAGAGCTGCTGGCAGATCCTAAAGAATGTGCTGAACACGTGCAGTTGATGGATTTGGGTCGCAATGATGTGGGCCGTGTTGCCGTGACCGGTTCGGTAAAAGTGACTGACAATATGATGATAGAGCGTTATTCACATGTGATGCATATTGTGAGCAACGTGGAAGGCAAACTTAAACCGGGTATGGATGCGATTGATGTAATTAAAGCCACTTTCCCGGCCGGTACCGTGAGTGGTGCGCCTAAAGTGCGTGCGATGGAAATTATTGATGAACTGGAGCCGAGCAAACGTGGTATTTATGCCGGTGCGGTTGGTTACTTGGGTTTTAATGGCGATATGGATGTAGCGATTGCGATTAGAACTGGGGTCATTAAAAACAATATGCTACATGTGCAGGCGGGAGCAGGCATTGTGGCTGACTCGGTTCCGCAAAGCGAGTGGATAGAAACCCAAAACAAAGCGCGTGCGGTATTGCGTGCAGCTGAGCTGGTACAGGCGGGGCTGGATGTGAATACCTAGTGATGCGATGCTAACCTCCCCCACGATAAATCAATTGCAAGCACTTAGAACATCAGTGCTTAAATTCACCCTTATTGGTTTAGCGTATTTCGTGACAGCCAAAATTGGCCTGATGGGGCCATATAAAGAGTCGATAGCTACGCTGTTATGGCTGCCGACAGGTATAGCTGTTGGTTCAATTATGCGCTGGGGGAGCATTAGCCTCCCAGCCATTTTCATTGCAGCGACTGTTGTAGAGTCCTCATTAGGGTTGCCTATCAGCACTTCGCTTGGTATCGCTTGTGGCAACACGCTGGCACCTTTTCTAACGGCTTATCTGCTGAAAAAATTTAAGTTTGATCATAGCCTGACAGGGCGGCGAGACATCGTGTTGATGATTGTGATTGCGTTCCTCGGCATGCTGGTTTCTTCATCAGGTGGTGCGCTCAATTTGTATCTAGGCGGTTTAGCCGGAATTGATGATGTTTTTAGAGCCTGGTTTATCTGGTGGATGGGCGATAGCATCGGTGTGTTATTGGCGCTACCGTTAGTATTGAACATCAGTAAAAATAAGTTGATTACTAATTCATACCAGAAACTGCAATTACTAGGTTGGTTATTATTCTTTGCCGGTTGTGAATTCTTCATAGTGACTTTGGTGAACGACCTCAATAAGCAGTTCTTATTGACAGCATTTCTGATATTGCCGTTGTTGATTTGGGCCTCAATGGCTTTGGGTGTGGTTGGCGGCTCAGTGGTTGTGATCAGTTTATGTGTTATTGCCGTGTGGTTTACTTCACAGGGTTACGGTACCTTTTACAGTGTAAATGTTCATGAAGGCCTGTTTTCGTTATGGGTGTTTATGATTACCTTGGTGGTGACTATGCTGCTAATCTCTGTTTTGCAATCTGAGTTAAGCTCCGCCGCAAAAGCCTCGCGCGAAAATGACAAGAAATTACGCGCAGTGATTGATGGCGCGCTGGATGCTATTGTGACTATGGATAATGCTGGCATGTTAGTAGAATTTAATCCGGCAGCAGAGCGTATGTTCGGTTATAAAAAAGAGCAGGTAATTGGTAAGCCGTTGTCTGACACTATTGTTCCGCCAAGTATGCGCAAGGCGCACATTGCAGGGTACAAGCAATATGGATTAACAAATAAACAGCATATTTTTAATCAGCGTATTGAACTGCCAGCAATGCGTTCGGATGGCTCCGAGTTTCCTGTTGAGTTGACCTTGACCGCATTAAATGAGGGAGGGGTATCTTTAGTAACAGGATTTATACGTGACATTTCCGAACAAATAAAAGCAAGACAAGAGATAGAGAATTTTGCTTATTATGATCTGCTTACCGGTTTGCCGAATCGTCGTTTACTGGTCGACCGTTTTCAGCATGCGGCATTGATCAGTCAGCGAGCAGATACGCACTGTGCGCTGATTTTTATTGATCTGGATGATTTTAAAATTTTGAATGACACCAAAGGGCATGACGTCGGCGACCAGTTATTAATTGAAGTGTCAAAAAGGATACAGCATACCGTTAGAGCCGGTGATACAGTGGCCAGGCTGAGCGGTGATGAGTTTGTAGTGATTCTTGAAGGTTTAAATGCCAATATAAATCTGGCATATCAGCAGGCCAGTGAAGTGGCGCAAAAATTATTGGAAAAATTCAATACAACTTACCATCTGGGATTATTTGAATTTAACAGCAGTGCCAGTTTAGGTATTACTTTATTTAAGGATAGTGAGCCTGGCGCTTTTGAAACGCATTTGCGGCATGCAGACGTTGCGATGTATGAATCGAAGGCGGCCGGTCGTAATACTTATCGTTTTTATGACGCGTCAACTCAGGAGGTTGCAGACAAACGCTTTGCACTGGAGTCTGCGCTATCTTCAGCCGTCAGCAATAACGAATTACACCTTAACTATCAAAGCATTGTGGATGCCAATCAGAACATTATTGCAGCTGAAGCGTTGTTGCGCTGGGAACATCCCCAGTTTGGTGAAATTCATCCGGCAGAGTTTATACCAATCGCCGAGAAAAATAATCAGATTATCAAAATCGGGCAGTGGGTTTTACAGCAAGCCTGTAATCAAATCAAAGTGTGGGAGTCTCACCCTTTGCTCAGCAAGGTCAGGCTGTCGGTCAATATCAGCGCAAAGCAGTTTCTGTATATTAATTTTATTAAAGAACTGCGTGAAATTATTGCAGCTACAGGCATTGCGCCTAATTTGCTGAAACTGGAACTCACTGAGACCGCCGCGATTGATAACATTGATGATGTAGTCAACAAGATGCTGGTGTTGAAAAAAATGGGCATCAGGGTTTCGCTGGATGATTTTGGTATTGGGCATTCATCGCTGGTTTATCTTAAAAAACTACCTGTGACCCAGATTAAGATAGACCAGTCATTTGTACATGATGTTCTTACCGATTCAAATGACGCTGCCATCATAAAAATGATACTCGCAGTGGGTAATACAATTCATTGTAATATTGTGGCAGAGGGCGTAGAAAATCTAGCGCAGTTTGAACTTCTGAAAAAATTTGGCTGCCAATATTTCCAGGGCTATTTTTTCAGCAAACCTCTTTCTGCCACAGGCTTTGAACAATTGATAACACATGTTCAAGCCTAACTCTCCTTGAATGATAGTTACATGAAAAATAATTCCAGATTTCTGGTTGCTCCTTTTTTTATATCTGGTTTGGCAGCGCTGATGTACCAAGTTACCTGGCAACGTTTATTGTTTGTGGCCTTTGGCGTAGATATTGAATCTATCACGGTAATTGTATCTACATTCATGCTCGGTTTAGGCTTTGGTGCTTTGCTGGGCGGGCAGTTGGCAGATCGGTTCCCGGATAGGATCGTCAGGTTTTTTGCAGGGGCAGAGTTTCTTATAGGGCTTTTTGGCTTGTTGAGTCCGCATCTTATCAGCGTAGTAGGATATGCCACCGTTACTGAGCCTTTGGCAGTTATCACTATCGCGAATTTCATACTGTTATTGATTCCCACCACGCTTATGGGCGCTACGCTTCCCATGCTGGTGGCTTTTCTTGTGCGCCGTAATGGCAACGTTGGGGTCTCTATTGGCAGCCTATATTTTATCAATACATTAGGCGCAGCATTCGGGGCTTTTACCGTCGGCTTTTTCTGGCTATTTTATTTTGACATTATTACCACTATATATTGCGCCGCCCTGTTTAACTTTGTGGCTGGCACCAGTGTGCTGATTCAATTCAGAGGTGGAAAGTAATGTACTTTCCATGGTTGCTTTCACTGTCTGTCGGCTTTCTGAGTTTGAGTCAGGAAATTCTTTGGGTAAGGCTGGGGTCTTTCACGTATGGCGGTTTGCCTCAAATATTTTCCTTTGTGCTTGCCTGTTACCTGATAGGTATTGCAGTTGGCGCACATTTCGGCAAACAGTTATGTGCAAAAAGCTCTAATTTGCACTTGGCCGGTGGCGCAACTTTATTGTTGGCGGGCATGTTTGACATGCTTATTCCGGTGCTTGCACCATTGATACTTCAAAAGCATCTTTCTTCTTTACCCCTGGTTGCGTTGGCACTTATTTCAACCGCAGCAATTAAAAGCGTACTTTTCCCAATCGCGCATCATCTCGGTACATTAAATGCGGGGTCAAAGGTTGGTAGCTCAGTATCCTGGGTCTATTTCGGAAATGTTCTAGGGTCAACGCTTGGTCCTATTGTGACAGGGTTTTATTTATTAGATCACTTTACCACCGAGTCCTGTTTTATGATTATTGGGGTCTGCAGCTTGGGTCTGGCTATTATTATGGTTGCCAAGTCAGGGCATACATCAGCCACCATAGCAGTAATTGCGGCCAGTGTTTTTGAATGTTTGATACTTACACCGTGGCATGCGCCGAGTGCAATCGAATCAATTGCTTCCGGGCAAACAGACACTAATCATGTTGTCCATCTAATTCAGAACAAACATGGCATCCTGCATACAGTCAGCACCCCAAATGGTGGTGACGTTACTTATGGCGGAAACATATATGATGGGCGCATATCGGTTGATATGTCAGTAAATTCAAATAAACTGGATCGGGCCTACGTGCTTGCGGCCAGTCATCCCTCACCGCGTAAAGTGCTGGTTATTGGTATGAGCACAGGCGCCTGGACGCGAGTGGCACTGGGTTTCCCTGATGTTGCCGATGTAGACGTAGTAGAGATTAACCCCGGTTACGTAGACCTGATTAAATCTTACCCTGCTGTATCGCCTTTGTTGGCAGATCCCAGAGTGCATATTCATATTGACGATGCCCGGCGTTGGCTTAAAAGACATCCTGACAAAAAATATGACCTGATCATTCAGAACACTACCTATCATTGGCGCGCGAATGTGGCCAATGTTTTGTCATATCAATACTTTAAGGAAGTGCAGCAACACATGCTTCCTGGTGCTATCATGGCCATTAATACAACCAGTTCCATGGATGTAGTTCATACCGTTAATACGGCTTTTCCATTTGCGTTTAGTTATTTAAATTTTGTTTATGGCAGTGACCACGATATCCGAGTAAGTCCGGAAACGGCATCCTCGCGTTTACAGAAGTGCAGGATTGGCGATGCCCCTGCGTTTTTACCATCTCATTTTGAAGCAAATGGTATTGCTTACAATGTAGCTCATAATGGCCCGGTGCCAGCAAAAATGCTGCTCGATAAGCCATCTGACACAGCACCTGGAATTATCACCGACCATAATGTGTTAACAGAATATCGGAATGGATTATTTTACCAAGTAGAATAAACTGATTTGTTAGCAGTACGCCCGACCCTTTGCATGTTGTTATTGATGGTGTTTTCTATCCTTGAATTGCTTGGATCCCAGACGATATTTTTTGAGTGGCTTAGTACCTACTGTTATGCAACCCAATCCCCGGACTTGCCACCATGTTTTTCCAGCAGTTTGACGTCGCTGATTACCATGCCTCTATCTACAGCTTTGCACATATCATAAATGGTAAGTAAGCCTACGCTTACAGCGCTGAGTGCTTCCATTTCTACGCCGGTTTTGCCGTAGGTTTCCGTGGTTACGCTACATAGAATACTTGAGTCGCTGGTATTAATATCCAAGCTAACGGCAACGCGTGTGAGTGCAATTGGATGGCATAAGGGAATCAGGTCGGCAGTTTTTTTGCTGGCTTGAATCGCGGCAATGCGTGCAATGCCAAGTACGTCGCCTTTTTTACTGGTGCCTTGCTGAATGAGTTCCAGTGTTGCAGGTAGCATGCTGATTTTTCCGGAGGCGGTAGCAATGCGGTGGGTTTCAGATTTAGCGCCTACGTCAACCATGTGGGCCTGACCGCTATTGTCAAAATGTGTGAGTGTCTGCTGATCTGATTTCATCTGGAAGTTAAGCCTGCTGTAATGGATGCTGGTGTAATGAGTGCCAGTGTAATATCCAGTGTAATATTTCGAAACATTTTTTCATGAACTGAATAGCTACAAACGTTATCATAGCAATAATGAAATTAAAGTTAACAATTATTATGCTGGCGCTAGCCCCAGCAATTTTCCTATCCTATTCATCAGCCAATGAGTTGCCGGATTTAGGTGATGTGTCGGCCACTGTGTTGTCACCGTTGCAGGAGCAGGCGATTGCCGAGCAGATTTTGCGCGAAGTGGCGATTAGTGATGATGTGCTGCACGATGTGGAAATAACTGATTATCTGGATGCTTTGGGAACGCGTCTGGTAGCTAATGGCCCTGATAAGCGGCAGAAATTCAATTTCTTTGTGGTACAGGACAGTTCCATTAATGCTTTTGCTATGCCCGGTGGTGTAATCGGTGTACATACCGGACTGATGCTGGGAGCTAATAGCGAGTCTGAGTTGGCTAGTGTGCTGGGCCATGAAATTGGCCACGTTACACAGCGGCATTTGGCTCGGATGTTGGCGGCACAAAAATATGATTCTTGGAAAAATATCGCAGGTCTGGCATTGGCTTTGCTGGTGTCACGTTCCAATCCACAGTTGGCATCCGGAGCATTTACCACGACCAGTGCGATGAGTGTGCAAAACCAGCTTGACTATACGCGTGAGCATGAGCGGGAGGCAGATCGTATCGGTTTGCAGATTTTGGATAGCGGTGGTTTTGATGTGCGTGCGATGCCTAATTTTTTTGCTACTTTGCAACGCGGTTCACGTTTTGCCGAAGGCAGTGCGCCTAGCTTTCTGCGTACCCACCCGCTGACATTTGAGCGTATCGCGGATGTGACTAACCGCGTAGAGCAAATGCCATATCGACAAGTTGTAGATAGTGTTGAGTTTCATTATGTGCGGGCAAAATTGCGCGCAAGCTATGTTACGCCAGAGGCGGCGATTGGTGTGTTCGAGCAGAATATCCGCGAACATCGATATGCAAGTGAAGCCGCAGAACATTATGGCTTAGCCGTTGCCTTGCTGCGTAAGAGTGCATTCCCACAGCTTGAAAAAGAGCTGGCATGGTTGAAACAGAATGCACCGCCTCATCCTATGTTTGAAAGTCTGTCTGCAAGGCTGGAAGTCGCAAGAAACAATCCGCAGGGTGCGGCCAGACAATATGCGGCCGCTCTGGCAAGGTACCCGGATAATCGGGCTTTGCTTTATGGTTATGCGGAACATTTTTTAGCGATCAAGCAGGCAGATAAAGCCGTACAACTTGTTAAGGGAAAACAGGGCTTATACCCGGACGATCCATATATGTATGATTTACTCGCTAAAGCCTATACGATGCAGAACAAGACCTTATTGAGCCATCAGGCGCAAAGTGAAGCGTATTATAGAAAATATGATTTGGTACGCGCCGTAGAACAGATGGATCTGGCCGCAAAAGCCAATGATGGCGATTTTTACCAGAAGTCTATTGTCGAAGCCCGCCTGAAACAGTTAAGGCAAATGCTGGGTGATGAGAAAAAACCGAAACTTTAAGGAGCATGTCCATGCAGCGTAGAGAGTTTTTATTGGGCTTGGCTACATTTGTTGCACTGTTGCCAGTGAAGGCATTTGCGGCATTGTGGAACAAAGCTGCGTTTCAGTCTGTGCAGTTAAAGGATGCGAGCAAACATCTGAATATTGATGTGGAAATTCCAAGTGCTGACATTCAGATTATTGCACCAGATCGTGCTGAAAATGGCGCGATCGTGCAGGTGGAAGTAAAAAGCAATCTTGCCAATACCGAGGCGATAGCGATATTCGTTGAGAAAAATCCAACGCCGCTGATTGCAAATTTTATGTTCAGTAATGGCGCACAACCGTTTGTGGTGACGCGCATTAAAATGGCTGAGACTTCAGACATCAAAGTAGTAGTAAAAGCAGGTAGCCAATATTTTACCAATGCGAAAAATGTGGTGGTACTTGAAAATGGTTGTGGTTGATAGATTGGGAGTTGTTGATGGATAACATGAAAATGCGCGCCCAGTTAAAAGGCGACTTTGTTGAAGTAAAAGTGCTGATGAGCCACCCTATGGAAACCGGCCGCAGAAAAGATGATTTTGATCGGTTGATTCCCGCACATTTTGTGCAATTGCTGACTGCCACACTGAATGGTAAGGCTGTGCTGGAAGCACAGTGGGGAACTGGTATTTCTAAAAACCCTTATCTTACTTTCAGGTTAAACGGCGCAAAGGTCGGTGACGTTGTTGCAGTGACATGGCATGATAATCAAGGCGCAACTGCAACGCAGGAAATTGCTGTTACACCGGGTTGAATCTGTGATTCTTATACTACAGGCAACTTCATCGCTTTTTATCACCTTGATTTTCGACCTGCAAGACTGGCGAACACAATACATCGGGATTGATATTAATAAATTAAACTTATTGAATCTATTAAAATGATATATTGGATTTATTTAAATGGGGTCTCTATAATTCGTTTCATGAGTTAGCGGACGTTTTTAACAACAGTAATTTTAATCAACAGATAGGATAAAGATATGTCATTAATTAACACACAAGTTCAACCATTTAAAGCGCAGGCATTTCACAATGGTAAATTTATCGAAGTGACAGAAGCAAGCCTTAAAGGTAAATGGTCAGTTATCATTTTTATGCCAGCTGCATTTACATTTAACTGCCCAACAGAAGTTGAAGATGCTGCTGATAACTACGCAGAGTTCCAAAAAGCCGGTGCAGAAGTTTATATCGTAACTACTGACACACATTTCTCACACAAAGTTTGGCATGAGACTTCACCAGCGGTAGGTAAAGCAAAATTTCCACTGGTTGGCGACCCGACTCACCAATTAACACGCGCATTTGATGTACATATTGATGAAGAAGGCTTGGCATTGCGCGGTACTTTTGTAATTAATCCAGAAGGCGTGATTAAAACAGTAGAAATTCATAGCAATGAAATTGCACGTGATGTAAAAGAAACATTGCGCAAGTTAAAAGCTGCGCAATTCACTGCAGCTAACCCAGGTCAAGTTTGCCCAGCTAAATGGCAAGAAGGTGCTAAAACATTAACGCCTTCACTGGACTTGGTAGGTAAGATCTAATTAAAGCTTAGGCTTTAATGATTTTGTAATCCCCAAGTCAAAAGCTTGGGGATGCAGCCCAAACATAAAGCTTTATCCATAAGATAAAGCTTTTTTTTCAAAAATTCATTTACCAAAGAGATTAACCATGGCATTAGATACCGAAATCAAAACACAGCTTCAAACGTATTTGCAGATGCTCAGAGAGCCGATTGTGCTGTCTGCATCTCTGGATGAAAGTGCTGGCGCGAAAGAAATGTTAGCTTTGCTTGAAGAAATTGCCAGCATGTCTGACAAGATTACGCTCACGCATGAAGATGGCGCACGCAAGCCTTCATTTGCAGTGAAACGTGCCGCTAAACATAAAGACGCTGCCAATGAAGTAGGCATCCGTTTTGCCGGTATCCCGATGGGCCATGAATTTACTTCATTGGTGCTGGCTTTGCTGCAAGTAGGTGGTCACCCTCTGAAACTGGAGGCTGAAAAAATCGAGCAGATTGCAGCCATAGATGACAAGTTTCATTTTGAGACCTACATTTCATTAAGTTGCCATAACTGTCCTGATGTAGTGCAGGCACTTAACCTGCTGGCGGTGATTAACCCCAATATTACACATGTGATGATTGACGGTGCGCTATATCAAGATGAAGTAAAAGCCAGAGAAATCATGTCTGTGCCAACCATCTATCTGAATGGTGAAATATTTGGTGCAGGCCGCATGGAGCTCGATGAGATTCTGCCTAAACTGGATAAGGGTGCGGAAGCACGCGAAGCTAAAAAACTGGATGCTAAAGCACCGTATGATGTATTGATTATCGGTGGCGGTCCGGCAGGTGCCTCGGCGGCAATTTATGCTTCACGTAAGGGTATCAGAACCGGTATTGTCGCCGAGCGTTTTGGTGGGCAGGTCATGGATACCATGGCGATTGAGAATTTTATCTCAGTTAAAGAAACCGAAGGCCCCAAGCTGGTTGCCGCACTTGAAGAACACGTAGCT
>Ga0208397_100083_pt1 | contig 39843 bp, 30 predicted proteins | sample LakWasMe76_LOW10_2_FD_183904 | JGI IMG/M metagenome (GOLD analysis project Ga0208397, IMG submission 183904) | Freshwater sediment methanotrophic microbial communities from Lake Washington under simulated oxygen tension - Sediment Metagenome... | ecosystem: Environmental > Aquatic > Freshwater >...
TTGGGAGAGATTTGGGTCGTATAGGATCGACGACTTCGCTACAGTACCGAGTTGCGGGATGATTTCCCAAGAACCAGGCTGTATGAAATTTAAAAACTTGAACATCGAGTTTTACATTTCACGTTCTCGCAGAATCGCATAAAGAATGGGCGCAGCTTTGGTTTGCCTGGTGTATAGCTATATCCATGTGTGGTGTAACATATGCGATTTATAATAGCGCCCTTATCTTGCACCCAAACCCAATAGCAGACATCACGAAGGTATGCGAAAAGATGGGATGGAAATGTGTAATATATAACATAATCAGCACACAGGCCCCCAACAGCTTTATTTACCTGCTCTTTGGCGTTACCTGGTATTGGGCATCAAAACACTATCGGTCACATTGGCATAATTTTGTGATAAACGCTTATCGGCACAGGGCTCTATATAGATTCGAGCAGCTTCGAAACAAAATAAGGGCGAAAAAAAGCATGTTCGGAACTGAATTTAATCAAAAAGCAGATGAGACAATACTCGAATTATACAGGCTTTCTGGGGTTTTGCTGCTTATCCCAGGTGACACTTCATACTTGGAAAAAGCTGGAAGCGATGAGCTTTCTAAAGCAATATTACAAATGGAAGAAATTTTAAACGCGTTTACTGGCCCAAGAGCAAAGAGACAAGAAGACTGAACTGGCTCCCAGTGTTTTTGGGAAGGCTCTGTTGCGTTAATTGTCGATACGCGTAAACCCCTGTCTATCAACAGGCGTAATTTGGCCTACCAAGGAAGAATAATTGGCGGGCTCTGTTGCAAATATTCAAAAGAACTTAAGCCCGCACCTAATTTGTGGACAAAGTCATTCTGCTAAAGCCATAAACTACTTATAGGCCAGTATCCTTCTTTGGAAAGTTACCGCGGTTCAAAAATAAATATTCGACTGGCAGCAATGGGTCCAGCCAGTGTAAAAACTCATGACTGAATTCATCAGATATGAAAATTACCCCACTGAGCGGCCAAAGGTAAGCCAATTCTCAATACTTGGCTCCACAATCCTCAGTATTTTGCTCAATATTTAGCATCATCAAACCACCGCCTTCTCGATTTTTGCGTTTTTACACAACCTCGGTCGAAGTTTGTCATTCGCAATCCATCGTGCCAAGTGTCGGCTGCATAACCGTGAGCAACCGATCACGATTTCCAATGTCTTAGATACCTATAAAGAAAATGTCCCTCTAATTTTCTAACTGGGCATTTTTAGCCTCAAATCACCCTCAATAAATCAACACACTTTCAGAGTGGCTTGGACTCTTCGGCGGTTTTCTATAGCTATTTTAACTATAGCTATTTTAAATGGTGATCGGCAGCGATTACTAACTAAGCATCCTAGCATCCAACGCGAAACACTCAATATATTTATAACAGCTAAGCTAGGTAAGTAATTAAGCTTTTTGGTTTCGCAGCAACCGCGCCCACCCTAAAGATATTGAGTTGAATTTCCCTAACTGTTAGGTGTTTGTACTTATAATTTGCTACAATCAAAACAGAGTGGCTATAAGGCTCTAAACTGAGTTGCTATAAGGGCTCCTAATTACTAAGGATTTTCTTTTGTACACATTCAAGAAGACCGAGAAAAATAATAAGAAGGCATCTGAATTTGAAACAAAGTCAATGCTTTATCTATTGGGGATGCGACATGACAGTAAGGACATAGATATCATCACAATAGACTGCTTTAATGATGTAACTGGTGCGAATGAGGAATTTAGCAAGTTATGGGATGTTCAAAGCAAGAATCACAGCAGCCTTCCACCATCTAAAATTGGGGAAAGCTTATTAACACTCTACGATAACTTCATATCATCAATTAACTTTTATGAATACATTTTGTTCATTCCTAAACTAAATAGAGACTATCTTATTAATGGCTCGCTTAACGTTTACAACTACCAAAATATTGAAGATAAGCAAAAAAAAGGTATTGAAAAGAAGTTAAAGGAAAAAATAAACGGGAACAAATCGGATAGTATACCGACTTTGTTTTTTGATTTTCTAGATAGAGTAACCTTTGTTGAAGATAACAAAAGTATAAGTACATATGTAAAGAATCTATCGCAATTTAAGAATAAACGTTTAATATCAGAAAACATTTACGAAAACATCTTCATTGAGATACGAAATGCTCAAACAGTTCTTAAAAACACTTACATAGAAAATGAGACGATACAACATCATCCATCCGAAGTATTACGCTTTAAACGTCACATAACAAAGTCGAAAATTAATACCTTGCTAATAAATAGATTGATTGGCATAGACGTATTTTCCTTTCCTGGAGTCCCAATACCGTTTTTACCTTTTATAGTTGGACTTGATGAGGAAGAGGTGAAAGATGTATTGCAGGAATGCAATGAGAACTTAAGCCGAGCGTTCTTCGATAAGAATGGATGTAAAGCTTTTTGGAAGATTTCAGAGATGATTATTGGTTTAATCACTAGTGATCTAATAAAAGATGTAACTCAAATATATATTGAGCTTACTTTGAAAATTGGGATAAATACCTCATATTTAACCAAGGACACTATTTTATACATGATATCTCTGATCAAAACGGGTTTAGAAAATGATAATAAAAAAGATAGCCTTTGGTGATAACAATAAGGCATTTATTGAACAAAGGTTAACTAGCGGTTTGAATGTTATCTATAGCGATGATAATAATAGAGGTAAGACCTTGGTTATGCAGGGTGCAATGTATTCACTCGGTTATGACTCTATTTTTCCTAGTTCATTCAATTATAAAGAGAAGTATTTTTATTCAAAAATTGAAATCGATAATAAGGAGTATGAGCTTCTTAGAAAAAGAAACTCAATAGTCATAAAGACAGATGGCTCTATACAAGTGTTCAATTCTATAGGGGACTTCAAGTATTTTTTTGATAAATATATCCACTCTCTGCCAAGAATACAAAAAAATAGCAGAAAAAAAACGGTAGATCTCTCCTTGCTTTATGAATTGTTTTTTATCGGTCAAGACAACAGAAATCCATCGGGTCTAATAAGTAAGGGGCAGTTTAATAAAGTCGACTATAAAAATATGGTTTACAGTTTGGCTGGCCTGTTCACAAATGACAGTGATGAATTATATATTCTTGAGATAAAAAATAAGATTGAGAGCTCAAAAATCAAGCTTAAGGAAGTAAGAAAAAAGATAACCTTAATAAAATCCAATCCTGAAATTGCTGAAATTTTCTCAAAATTATTCGATTCTGAACGTGTTCAGGCAAAAATAAAGTCAATCAAAGAGCTAAATGAACGGATATCTAAACTGAAGCGATCAAGGCTGCGGGAGATTAACAGAAAGGCTAAGCTTGAGCTTTTAATATCAGAGCTAAACTCATTAAATATAGGCTTAAGTGAAGGTGATGTAAGATGTGGCGAATGCGGTAGTGATAAAATATTCTATTCAAATAATGACTTAACTTTTGAAATTAGTAATACAGACGTTAGAAGTGAGATTTTAAAGTCAATTTCTGAAAGTATTAGTCAGAAGAATGAAATAATTCATGACCATACAAGTGAGATTAACCAAGCTCAGGTCTCGCTTAGTAGAGAAATGAGGGACTCCCCCCCAAACTTTCAAAAGATAATTGTTTACCAAGAACAAGTCGACTCGGAAAATGATTTCGATGATGAGGCCTTTTCAATTTCTCAGGAAATTGGGTCTTTAAAGTCTCAGCTAACTAGAATAGAATCAATCAGTAGCAGTCTTAAAGAGGATAGAAAAGAGCTTGATAAGAAGATCTTGGGAATAATGACAAAACTGTATAAATCTATTGATTGGAATGGAAATCTTGAGTTTCATGATATTTTTACAAAAAATGACTCTACATTTTCCGGCAGTGAAGAACAAGAGTTCTATTTCTGTAAAATAGTAGCCTTGAACGAAGTACTAAAACATGACTTTCCGATAATGATAGATTCTTTTCGTGATGGTGAGCTATCAACTTCTAAAGAAGATAGAATGCTACAAATATATGGAATGATGAATAAGCAAGTTATTTTAACTGCAACTCTTAAGGATGAAGAATATAAGTCGAATAAGTATAAGTCTAATATTAAAATTAACGCAATAGACTATAGCTCGCATTCTGATTGCAAAATTCTAACAAAGGATAGTAAAGATGAGTTTTCTTCTTTGCTAGAGAATTTTCACGGTATAGTGATTTAGCGCTACAAAAGGCAACCAGACCAAATTAGCTGTGGATTTGATCTGCTCGTTTCTCTTCGGCCGCATCTTCTAAAATCGCTAATTCTTCAATGGCACTCTCAATATCCGAATGCGCGTCAACAATAAGCCTAGAACGAAAAGCAGCGGCTACAGTCTCACAGTTTGCGTATGCCTCGTCGGCCAAATAGTCTTCATCGCATTCTCCAATCACATCGACCCAATCCCTGTTAGGGCCAAATACATCACCGATACCGCATGTATCGCCGACTGCAACATACGCTTGACGACCAAAAACGCTCAGGTAAGCTGAGTCTTTTTCGTATTCAAATTTCAGTACGGAAAAAACGTAATCAGTATCCATATAGATTGCAGAAACTCCAAGTGCAATTTCTGTTAGATCCTTGTCAGATGTGTTATTAATGAAGCTATTATATTTGTTGATAAGTTCTGATATATCTTTCATATTTATTTCCTGTCATTATAAAAAAATGTATAAAACCGCATATAATTTCATTTGAAAAATAGCGCCTAAAAATTAGTAATTTCAAGAATATATTTTTGGCACTTACAGTTATTTTTAAAGATTTAAACTTGAGACAAGACAATCAAAAAATAGTTGCTAAATTAATTCAAATTATCAATCATTATTTATTATAACATATTCGAATTTAAATCTTGTTGTGGAGCTTTTACCTATTATAGTAGAAGAGCCGATCTTGCCCTGATCTAGCGGACTCCCGACTATTACTGAAAATCTTGGAAACGTAGCGTAAACGGAGTGAAGATTTTTAGTCCTCGGTACCGATAGTGCATGTGTTTTCATATATGGACTTATATGAACGCCCTCCCCCGCTTGCCAAGGACGAAATTTATATGATGGGACGATAGGCTGCAGTTTTATATCCGGCCTGTCATGCAGGTCTATGCCTGCTGTCCCTAATGGAGTCCGCTGACCTACGTCTCATTTCCTCCAAGGACTCAAAGTCCTAGTCCATATCCAGGCTTGGTAGGTCACGCTTTGACCAGTTTACCATCACTCGTTTCGTACCTTACGCAACCTTTGCAGTGTGCTTGTCCTATCTTAAAAGTGGTTAAAATTTGTTAGGTGCCAACCTATACTGTCTGACTCACATAGCCTTTTTGGTACGCTCTTTTATGCGCCAATAGCGCCCAGATCATGCGTGCCATTTTATTGGCCATGGCACCACTTGTTGGTGCCAGTGAAAATTTGATTATTTTTACATAGTTATGCTGGAATATGTCTGACCTGTGTGGTTTGTGTCCAGGTCATTAATTGTCCGAGATTTTCTATCCATTTCCCTGATCAAAATTTTACCGGTACGAGCTGTCAATTTTCGATCGACACCATCAGCCAACATTGAGCAACAATTGAAACTCATTTTTTCACAAGTCTCGGTAACACCTAATGTGAGGCATCGTCTTTGACCCTTCGGTTACCTTTTTCTATTAGGCAATGCAAATTTTTTATGTAGATAAATTTAGTTACCTTAAATCTAACCGGAATCATATCGATTAAAACCGGCTAATTGGAGCGGGCAATTATTAGCATCTCAGGAAATATGGATTCAGTTCGAAGAATGATCATTTTTTATTAAAATTAATTCATCAAAAATGTGAGTCTAAATAGCAATTTTTCATTAGGATTAACCTTCATAAAAATTTGCTCCTCCTATGTTACTGCGATTAAATACACAATCGCAGTAACAGCTTCGAAAATTGCAAATTAGTTGCAAATTAGTTGCGTATTATTCGCAAATTAATAGACTTTCATTCGGTTTTTATGCGCCGTATTACGATCAGCCAGGATCTGAGCTGCCCACAATGGAGCGTCTAGCGCAATGATGACGTCGATCCACGGACTCATTTGCTGAAGAACGGCTCGAAACCAACTGGCAGACATTTTCGATTCATTCTGTTCCTGGCATGCAGCTGGTTGAAGCAGATAGCGACAACCGACCATATCGAATGGCCGAATGCCGCCACCTAGCACGATCAGGACAGGACCCAGTTAGCTATGGCGTCGACTCTCGATTCCCTCAAGTCCACGTCGAAGTCCATCAAGAAATCACTTGCGATACAACACCCAGCCATCGCCTGACTCGATGTCAAAGCCTTTGATGCCCCCTTCATCTTTTGTGGACAAGATATAGCGACCCAGCAAGCAATGATGTTTTTCAACCAGCGATTTCAAATTTTCACCACCCAAGCCTCCACCTTCTATGAATAGATCGCCGTGAGCGAGGCCTTCTTCGAAGAACCTTATCTCAGAGCCCCAGGCCTCGTTGCTAATTTTGTGGTTTACTAAAGCACTCAAATGCATTGCATGGCCTGCGATGTGTCCGGTTCTATCGACTCGTCGCCGCTGTTCTGCAGCCATCATTCGAAGCACTTGGTAGTCGCCGTCAGCGCGATACGCGACCGATGTCAACTCGGGATCGCAAACCAACTCACTAAGTTTCTTGTAAAAGGCTGTTGTATGCGTGGGGCTGTTCGGTGAGTACTCACGGCCTTTCTCGATAGCTGTACGACGTTCCAGATACCCATAGGGGTGCTCGCCTGAGCGAATGAGAGTCACTACATGGCGGAATAAACCATCGTTCCTGTCCAATCGACACTGAACAGCGCTAACCATTGCCAGGAGTTGCTGCGCAAAAGCGCGCATGGATGGCGTATCTCGGTAGTTCAGCCAAGCTTCATCCTCGGGTGCCGTGTCATAAAAGCCCCAGAAAAACAGCTGATCAAACGCAGTAAATGGAATCCGACCTTCGGGCCATGGGTGGTCATCTCCATAGGATGACAGGGCTTTTTCGCGGACGTATTTGACCCGATCCGCCACGCATGATGGCACGGCTTCGATGATGACCCCAACATAATCCCAGACATCGCCAGGCCGTTCAATCAACATTAACTCATACACGCGATAAACGCTGTCAGCATGACCAATCAGCTCTACCAGCTTACTGGCATCAAGATGAACACGAAAAGGCTGTTTGCTATGCCAGAAGCCAGCCTCACCAAGATCGATTGCGTGTTCTGTCGGGTTAAAATTCATGAGGACGTATCCAGAATTTGAAAATTATTTATCAAATAGCTTTACTCATATTGATACATAATCGCCACAACTCAATCAGATATCGCACATCCGGCTCAGCCCTATGTCGTGTTCCAACCATTCTTCTGGCCTCTAACTTCAAATTTTCGTAAAGTTGCCAGCGTTTTTTCTCATCGAATTCTATTTTTGTTAAAAGTGGAAGCATAACGGCATCTGAGTGGACAACTCTGAATTGGGCGTAACCAAGTGCTGATCCTTCTGAATATAGAACATCAACCCAGTTCTCATCAAATGCACCGCCATCCGCATAGATAATTTCGCCCGGTTTGATTGACTGACTCATGAGATTACACATCTGTTTTGGCTGTATACCTTCTTCCCTGCACTGTTTGCGGCTTAACCCATGCATTTGCTGAGCGTTGTAATCCCAATCTCTCCAGCCATCCACCGCATACGGATTGATTAGATGACTCTCGATAATACCGTGATGATCCGACCATGCAATCTCTATGGGATAACTGTCGATGCTAAGCGAACTCGCCTCGACATCAAGAAATCTGGGCATTATCATTGTCTTTAACCTGATTATGTTTTATCTCATCGTGAAGTTCTTTTGCCAACTGATAACCAACAATTGACGCTAGCTCATCCTCTAAGCATTCAGAACATACCATTCCACCCTTGGCTTGATTGCTATTGCAACAGTTACAGGTGGAAAAAGTTGTCGGGTAAACAGGATAATTTTGGATTAGTTGAGTAGCCAGTTCGATTGCCTTAACCGCCTGTTTATTTACAGGCATATTATTTTCCCGGCATCAAAAGCCTTGGAAATAGGTAAAGTCGGATACCCACGCGGATTGCTCACTATGCGCACACCTGACATTTGATAATCGACCGGGTGATGAATATGCCCGTGACACCAAAGATTTATTTTGTCGGCCCTGTTTGCGATAAATTTTTCCAAATCTGACGCGTAAGCATAGTCAACTTTGATTCTTGATCGCAGGGATGGCGAATGATGGGTAACAACAACTGTCTTTCCTGTATGAGGCTTATTAAGCTGCTGATCCAACCAGTCAATGGCTTCTCGATGCAGCAAGTAAGCAACAGTCGGTGAGAAATTCTCAGGGTCAAAGCCGAAAGCACTGTCGGAGCTCATTAGCCGCAATGCCTTTTCTTTATTGTGTTCATTTTTCCACCATCTCTTACATTTTATATAATGATAGTCACGCATAGTGCGCTCAGCTGTTGAAATGGCTTCAGACGAATAGTTGTCGAAATTTGTCCACAAAGTCGTCCCCAGAAACCTGGTTCCATTGATGATGACAGAATCGTTGTTGAGCAAATGAATACCTAACTCTTTCGCTTTTGGGATCATGTCGTCAATGATGGCCAGATCTGACTCAAAATATTCATGGTTACCAGGAACGTAAATAATCTCCTTGTCTGCAAAGCAGTTCCTGGCATATTCCAAGCCTTTAATACCCTCTCCGATGTCCCCCGCCAGGACAACCACGTCAGCATCTTCAGGGTAACTGAATTTTAAGTATTTAATGTCAAAATTGGGATCAACAATACCCTCAGGGTTTTCAGAATGTATGTCACTGGTTAAAAATATTTTCATGTGTTAGCCCTCATAATATTCGTTAGTCACATCTTTTTCGTTTCGAGCGTTGTTGAAATCTTTCCAGTGTTCCCAAACATAGTCTGCGTCATCGTTTTCGCCTGGAGGACCCAGCAAGGCATAAACGCGCCCTGAGCTTGTTGTGATCAGCATTTTCTCCCGGTCGAACGACTGTATAGCCGAAGATGCACGGCCTGAACTATTCTGGGGAATGTGACCGATAAGGTGACGCGTTGGTTGTTCACTTTCCCCCCAAACAATTTCTTTAATTGACCATGCCATAATGGTTACAGGAAAATTATTTCTGGGTTCTGCGATGCCATAAATCATTTTCTTACCTCCTTTTATCTTTTCATTAATTGTTCGCCGGCAAGATTGGTAACACCGCCAATGGCAACACCGGTTACCTCAATTCCGCCGGACAGTTTATCGCTGTAATAAACATGATGGTGTCCATGAAAGATTTGCTTGGCGCCGATGGCCTTGCCCAGTTCATCTATTGCCTCAAATCCATGCTGGTGGCAACTTGGGGCTTCATGTGTCACTAAGATATCCGCCCTGATCTGTTTCTTCATGCTTTCAAATTCGTGGTGCCAGATCGCAGCGTCAAGATGCAGGGGGATTTTTGCCACGCTGTTTGGCTGGTATTTTAGCCAGTGCTTTTTATCCAGCCATTTGGGGATTTCGCCCGGCATCCAGATCCGCCTCATGAATATTCCACCCAACCCGGCAATTCTAAGCCCTCCCACCTCAACAACCTTGAGATGCAGGTTGTTATAGGAAAGTGCGGAATGAAATAAATTCTCATGCTCTGCTGTTGAATCAAAATCATGGTTACCCGGAATCCAATAGATCTGGGTCATGCCGATAATGGTTCTCAAGTAATTTTCGAGGGGGACCTCTAAATTGAAGTCACCCAGCAAGATAACGGCTTCAGGACGGTACTTATGTACAGCGCTAATAATGTTCGCGAAGCATCCGTGCGGGTCACCGCAAAAAAGAATTTTGTTTTGCATTAGCTTATCGCTCATCAAAAAAATCATGAGGGTTATCCACAAAATTTGTGGATAACCTTGTCGTTAAATAGCTATATTTCACTGTTATGGACTGTAAATATTGATCTTTTATCAATTTGACTAAAAACTAGTCAACGCTACTTAAAAAACCAATGCCTAAGTTGCGATCTTTTTTGCTGTCCGTATCACTGGCTTGGATATCTTCCACGGTAATGTAATTACGACCGTCATAGGCAGCCAGGCCAAAGGATTGCTCCAGCATCTTCCGAACCTTTCGTGGATGGTACTTGCAGAGCTCATCAATCACCTCGGAACGCATGGTTTCTTCGAAAACATGGCCGGACGGGTGGTTATCAATAAATCGCTGATACTGAGTTGCAGTTATCACCCTCATTTGCTCACTCGATGGGTCGGAAATATTAAAAACCGTAAATCTATCAATAATCGGCTGTTCCAGAGTATCCAGGGTATTCGCCGTAGCCATCCACATAACATGTGATGCATCTAACACTAATTCAGTCAGCGATAAGTCCTTAAATATTTTAGCCTGTCGGGGCTCCAATAGCTGATGCAGCGCTGCCAGCGGTTTATAGGCATCATCGCTACGCGCTTTGTCGATTTCATCCAACATAATAATGGGGTTTGCAATCTCTCCGAACACCAGCGTATCAAACAACACCCCGGTTCGAGTATTACTCCAGTAGGCTTCAGAGCCGGTTAATGCAGCTCCAGTTTGGGCTGCGCTGATATCGATAATCTCCAACTTGGTTTTTAAGTCATTCGCTAACGTCAGCATAAATTCAGATTTTCCTGTTCCTGGATTTCCTACCAAAAGCATAGCCGGCAGACTTAAAACCCTATCACTCATGGCTGACAGGGCTAACTGACTACGAATAAAGTCAACCACCTCCGCAAAATTTGGGAATTTCTGAACGAGATCTTCGCAGTAATCACGCCACGCATCTGGAATAGCAACCAAGCGTTTATCCGGCGAAGTCTCCTTGATCCGCTTAACGATCCCTTTGATTCGGTAAGCGTTATCTTTCGACATATCCTTGCTTCTCTCTTCCAGCTTATTGACAACCTCAATGTCGTACATCGTTATGTAGGTATCGACATCAGCCGCTTTCTCCTCATCTTCAACAACAGACAATTCTTCGTCCGCTACTAAATCCTCATCGCCTGTTTGGCGTTTTGCAACATCGAACTCATCCATAACTTCATCATGGCTATCTTCCCAAGCTTCCAGATTATCAAACGGATCTGCTTGTGCCTTAGACGCTAAAGTGGTTTCTGTAATATTGGTGCTTTCTTTTTCTTCCCAATCGTTCAAAGCACACGCCATGCAAACATGCATATAAAATGAGTTAGAACTAAAAGCATTTCTTTTAACCTCAGGAACCGGCAAATAAGGAAATAGTTCACGCTCGCCCCCATCGTTAAGATTTTTACGCTCCAAGAGATTTCCGCAGGCGTGACATATCGTTAATGACCGACCAACCGCACGCTGGGCGGCAGTAAGTAATGCCTTATCTCTTGCCTCAATACGTTGCCGCGCTTCAAGAAATACATGAAGCTTACGGTGATAAGAACCATCCAAGTCATCGTCTAGCTCTTCCGTAATCCGGAAAAATGCAAGGCCGGGTCTTTTGGTTATCATTACGTCTTCTATTTCAGCGAGTAAATCACCAACGACGTTGATGAGCCCTAATGACACATGGATCGTCCACGGACATATCCATGGGTGATGAACTCTAAGGTTTTTATTAACCAAATCAGCGCCCACTGATTTTTTTATTGCAACTGGATAATCAAGCATAATTTTTCTCTCCAATGGTTCGGAATAACTATACCCGCAAAAATTTGAATTAACAAGTTCACATTTAAATTATGTGAATTAGTTATCATAATTTATCAGCTTATAAAGTCAATTTGATAAAACAAGTTCACATGATAATTACCTATGAAAATAAAATTTCGTGCTATATTTAAAATTTTTAATCTACATTTTTGCTTATGCGCGAATTTATTTTTGATCTAATTACCGCAAGGGGCTGGTCTATTCGACATCTTGCAGAGCTCACTGATATCAGTTATTCAGGCATTCGAGATTACCTTAAAGGTCTCCCGCATAGGCTGTCGTCAGAACGATTAAGCCGCGTTTATAGAATCTTAGAATTAGATGACAACGGTAACTTGAAAAAAAACACGCTTTATACTTGGCGTGTTGAGGTAAAAGAAGATCAATTGCGGGCATTGAATAGAGTGTTACGCGTGACAACTGAAGTGGGTTCAGTACCGGACGTATCGGAATCACCTGAGTCCAACCGATTTAAATTTGAGGCGATTCCACTTTTAGGCGGTGGCATCACAGGATTGCCGGCGCCTTATTGGGTGTTGCGCTGGAGTGATATTTATATTTTGATCCAATGGACCTTACCGAAAACAAGTCTAGTAAAAAAAGTCCCTAACTTCCACGCCAATCAGAACACCGGTAGTAACGACCCGTCTAAAGTAAATCCGGACATCGAACTTATAAGTTCAGCATGCTGGGCAGAAAAAATGGAATTAAATGCGGAAAAAGTCTGCGGAATTCAACTGACCCATGCACAATTAAATCAATTGCAAAATATCGATTCGTTAAAATCGCTGGAACTGGAAACGATCAAAGACTGGATTAAGACTGCTCCTATCGAAGATCCACATTGGGCATCATTGCAAAAACATCAAATCGAATGGACCTGGGAACTGATCACTCAAAGACTACAGCAACTTTATGTACACCCAGAAGAAGCGGCTAAAGCGCTTAAAATTAAATAACTGTCCGATTTTGTCCGTTATGTAATCTGGTAAAAATCACGTTAAAAATGGCAAATATTTTACGCTGATTGATAGCGCCAAGGTTTTAGTCGCAAACATCCAGCTTGAATTGTTAAAGTTATTTTTTCTTAACTCAATTCTGCAATGGTAATTAAAGCTCTTAAAACTGGAAAACGGCTTTCAATATTTACCACCAAAAAGCGTTGAATTTTCCAGTCAAAAAACTTGCATGTGAAATAATATCAAGATGATAGTAGGTAGCTACTGGAAAATTTAAACGCTCATTTTTTGTAAAACTGGCAAAATTTAGACGCCGTTTTCCAATTCTAATCTTCTGGAATGGCCTGGCAACGGCATCAATGAGTGAACTAACTCGTCTTTGTTTGAAATTCCAATTAGTTACCGCTCAACGCAAAGATGAAATTATTATCGCTGAATGGAGCGAGTTTGACCTTAACAACGGCTTGTGGACTATTCCAAGCGAAAAAGCCAAAAACAAGTTATCTCATCGCGTCCCTATGTCTCCTCTTGCGTTGCAGCTACTTGAACAAATCAAATCACTTTCCGGGGAATCACGATGGCTGTTTCCTTCTAGCAAAGGCGATAAACCAGTATTAGATACTAGGAGGCTGTCGGACTTATCAGCCTTTAAGCCTCATATATTGTAAAATAACCTTAAGTTCAACACTTTCACTGGCAAGATTTCATGAGTCGTTTTATCCAATATGATCGAAACCAACAGTATTTGCTTCCGCCGTCTGTGGACGAATGGTTGCCAGAAGGACACTTGGCGCGGTTTGTCGTTGAGGTGATCGATCAGCTCGATTTATCAAAGTTGACGGGCCGTTATTCCGGGAGTGGTTCAGCGGCTTATCATCCGTCCATGATGTTGGCGTTGCTGGTCTACGGCTATGCCAGCGGCACCTTCTCCAGCCGCAAGATCGAGCGGGCGACTTACGACTCGGTGGCCTTCCGGTTCATTGCCGCCAACCATCATCCCGACCACGACACTCTGGCCCATTTCCGCAAAACCTTTCTGGTGGAGTTGGAGGACTTGTTTGTACAAGTTCTGGCGTTGGCTCAAGCGATGAAACTGGTCAAGCTGGGACAAATTTCGCTGGATGGCACAAAAATTAAGGCCAATGCTTCAAAGCACAAGGCGTTGTCCCACGGTCGCATCGAAAAGCTGGAGGCGCAGCTGCGTGAAGAAGTGCAGGCCTTGCTGAAAAAAGCGGCGGATGTCGATCAGGAGGAATTGGCCGACGGTATTGATTTGCCAGCCGAAATCGCGCGCAGGGAAGACCGCTTAAAAGCCTTGGCGGAAGCCAAGGCCAAGATTGCCGAGCGGGTTAAAGAGCGCGATGAACAGGCCCGGAAAGACTACCAAGAGAAACTGGCCCGCCGTGAGGCGTGAGGCCGTGCGCGCGACGGGTAAAAAGCCCCGAGGCAAAGAGCCGAAAGCCCCCGAAACCGGCCCCCAAGCGAAAGACCAGATCAACCTGACCGACGAAGAGTCGCGGATCATGCCGAGTGCCGATGGTTTCGTACAGGGCTACAACGCCCAAGCCGCCGTCGATGTCGCCAGCATGCTGGTCGTTGCCACCACACTCACACAGCAGACCAACGACAAGCAGCAAGTCGAGCCGATGTTGAGCGAACTGAAGGCTTTGCAAGACCGCTTCGGCAAGCCGGACACACTGCTGGCCGACAACGGCTACTTCAGTAACACTAATATCCAGGCCTGCGTGAAGCAGAAGATTACACCGCTGATCGCATTGGGCCGCGAAGCTCATCACCTGTCACTGGAACAACGCCTGACACCCGACGCGCCGGAACCTGAAACTGCTGACTCGCTGGTCAAAATGGCCTGGAAACTCAAAACCCAGAGTGGTCGTGCGCTTTACGCCAAACGCAAAAGCACGGTCGAACCGGTGTTTGGAATCATAAAACAGGTGCTGGGTTTTCGCCAATTCTCGTTGAGAGGCCTCGACGCGGTAACGGGTGAGTGGAAGCTGGTGACAATGGCCTTCAATTTAAAGCGGATGCAGGTGTTGGAGCAGGGTAGCGGGAAAAGTACTTCGAAATCACTCTTGGCTGGGCAGAACTGAGATAAAAACCGGGTCATTTGAATGTGAAACAGTGATAATCGGTTCAGGAACCGAAGAATCATTACCACCAAAAATCCATTGGACATGCAATAAGCAGAATGCCGAGCCCTATCCGACAGACTCCTAGTATTGATCATGCTCTCCATAAGAATGAGGCTAAGTTTGGTATTCCACCCTTTACGCCGCATGATCTACGGCGCACTGCGGCCAGTCATATGACTGGCATGGGTGTATCCAGACTCACTGTATCAAAAATTCTTAATCACGTTGAAAGCGGAATCACGGCTGTTTATGACCGCCATTCCTATGACCGGGAGAAACGGAAGGCACTGGATAAATGGGGAGACAAGTTAACTAAAATCCTATAATTGTTCTTCAGCATGTAATCTTTACCAGTCAATAGCATATTCTGGTGAACCAGAGTATTGCTCATGGCTATCGAAGCATTTACTGACAGAGCTGAATCAGACTTCGGACATCGACTTGATCACCTGATCAACCTACTGGACAGCGACTTGTTCGCAAATCCCCCTACCCTTTTTATAACAAGTTCAAGTATTCTTTGATGAGATAACCCTTTCTCCAAAATGCAACTAATTTGCAACTTTTTTGCAACTTTTTTGCACAAATCGATAGTGTTATTAGTTTGCAAAACTATTGATGCAGTAACGTACAGAGAAGCAAATTTTATTGGTGTTATCAAAGCAAAAATATCGCATTTTTTTGTATTTTTTTTAGATTATTTTTTGCAAAAAAAACACAAGAAAATAACCGGAAACTTTAAGTGAAAAGTCGCAAAAAAATACGTTAGTGAGTTAACATACACCCAACATTTTGCGTGCATGTTGGAGGCTAACCCAATGCACTGAGAAGTTGTTTGGAAATGGGAATCCCTATGAAAAATTTACCAGGTAACTATACAAATCAACATTGAAAATTTTCCAGACAATAATAATTATTATGGAAAACGGCGTATAAATTTTGCCAATATTACAGCAAAAGAGCGTTTGAACTTTCCAGCATGGAAAACAGCGTCGAATTTTTTACACACCCTGCGTCAGCTTTCCCAATCAGTTAAAACGACTAATGTCATTAAAACAATAAGATGGCGATAATTAGTGAAAAATATAGAAGCCTTTCTTTCGCCAATCGTGCCTCCGTTTATTAACCACATGGAAAACGGCGTCCAAATTTTGCAAATTTTACAACAAAAGAGCGTTTAATTTTCCAGTATAAACTCTCTATCATGTTGGTATTATTGTTTTTTATAATTCTTGACTGAAAAATTTAACGCGGATTGCTGGCAAATATTGGACGCCGTTTTCCAATGTTAAGGCATAAAAATGGGATTTTCCTCAATCATTCTTAGACACTCATCCATCGAAATATCCTGAAATATACTTCAAGCCATTGACCGGTATGCCGCATGTACGCAAGATTAAACCGATTTGCAGCAACATATTCCATGCGTGCAAATTTTGTCTCAAAAGATAGCGATATGGCATTTGCGCTCGGGCAGTTATAGGTCGCACAAAAGTAAAAATAATTCCTGTACCATTTACTATAAATATCGGCAATATAGTTAAAGTCGTCGTTAGTTGGAGCCGGTTTCATATACTCGGGCTTCATAACATCATTAATTAGCCAGTCTGCTTTTTCTTTTAGGATTAATTGCGTAGACTCAGGGGCACTCGGCTTACTTTTCTTGGGAGGCGTAGCTCTCCATGATCGTTTAGTAGTCATGCGTAAATCCTCAAATAGTAAAACATGCTCGGTGCAAAGTATAAGACTGTCCAATCAACATAGAGACCACCATTAGGCTTCTAATATGAGCCAGACCCCCTGATTTCTGCGACTACTGGTTGTGCCTGAACAACCATCTTCAGCAGTTGCAACAAATCATCCGAGGTTTGCGCCACTGGTTGCGGCCCCTCTTTTTTTTCTTGCGCCCAGTCCATCATTTCTCCTGAACCCCATGACACCAGGGAAGCAAGTGCAAATACCAGAGTGCCGCGTATCATGCCCTTGGGCAAGCCATGCTCCTCCAAATAACGGTGGAGATGATCAGATTCCACATGGAGGGTAGCGTGAACATTGTGGTTTTCTCTTGGGTTGGGATGTTAATTTGTTGCCTGGTTAAGTTCGGATTCAAGTGTTAAGAACTTATCTTTCCAGTAATTGGCAGTCTTAATCGCTTCTTCCTTTTCATTCATCACTTCATTGATGTGCTCATTTAAAACCCTGTTCAGTTCGGTTAATTTTTTAACCTTTTCAATCAAGACTGAAATTCTATCGTCAGATTCAAACACTTTCAGCATAACAGTGTTATCCGCTTCCAAAGCCTTTATCACTCCCTGCTGTTCGTCAATGATGCTGTTCAACTTGTCAGCATCGCTCAACTGATCTTCATGGTTTACCTCGGGTTCTGGCTCGGCAACCGAAACGGGCTTAGGTACTACAATCTTTGGCGGTGAAATTTCTTTAATGGCTTTATTCAAACTTTTTGTGCCATCGATAACTTCTTTTACCAGTTCTGCCGGTGCTTCTTTAACCAGCTTATCGGCTAACTGTTGAGTACGCTGCCCTACCCCAGATTTGGAAAACGGCGTCCAAATTTTGCCAATTTTACAACAAAAGAGCGTTTAAATTTTCCAGTAGATACCAACTATCATGTTGATATTATTACACATGCAGATTTTCTGACTGGAAAACTCAACGCTGATTGGTGGCAAATATTGAAAGCCGTTTTCCATCACTCCGCCCTTGTTTTCCAGCATGAATTGCAAAATGTTCTGTTGACGAACACCTAAAGAATCAATCACTGTCACAATAAGAAGCACCATACCTTACGTAAAAAAACAGCGTGGAAAATGACATCTTGTGGAAAATGCGCGTCTATAACGCTAATCATCGGATTTTTTAATTACTACAATTGGCCCGTTATCTCTTAAACTGACAGACTTTGCGGCAGAACCTTTGGACACACTGCCGTCAAGGTTGCTGTTCCCTCCGGAAACGACGCGTAATTCGTTCAAGAATCTGCCAATTACTTGCCAGGTTCCATTGATATTTTCCATCAGAATATTGTGACGATGAGCAGCAATGGCATGTAGCTTCTTGTTTTTTGAACCCAATTTATCGAACAGGATCGGCGCACTGCTGGATGATACAACTGGATCCTCATCTGCATAAACAATCAATGTAGGCAGGTTAATCTGTGGTAGTAATTCATCAAGCTGAGCAACTAACTGCCTCAATTCATAGAGAGCCCTAACAGCCACATAACGGTAATTAATTTCAGGATGCTCCGTGTCATTCTCGATAAATGGTTTGAGTCCTTCATAGGATGAAACCGACCTGATAAGCGTATTGGCGGCCTGCAGCAACGGCACTAGCATTAAAGCCGGGTTGACGAATTTTAATGGTACGGAAACGGCGATAATACCAATCATTTCAGGATAATGCTCAGCAGCCAGTTTCAACGCTAATGCGCCACCAGTAGAAAAACCGGCAACGAAGATGCGTTGACAGTACGCCTTGAGAATGTTGAAACCTCTTTGTACGCAGCCATACCAGTCTTCCCAGCTTTGTTCGCGTAACGCATATGGGGAGGTACCGTGGCCTTTTAACCGGATAGCTAATACCGTATAACCTTGTTTAGCCAGATAGCGACCATAGTCCCTTAATGCGGCGGGACTAGCCAACAAGCCGTGTATCAGTAATATGCCGAACCCATTGGTGTATTCCGGCTGGATGAAAAAAGGCGATGGGTCGGCAACGGCAATTTCCAATTGATTAATGTCAGCGAAATGGGGTTTTGAGAAACTACGTTTTTCCCATGCTAAAGTGCGGCATTCATCATCAAAATGCCAGGCAGCCAATTTATAACGGTCCGCTTTATTAAATTCGCTGACAGCGGTAATTAAAGTGTCGCGAATTGCCCTAAGTGGCGCGGCCTCGTTATTGTAAACAGCAATCGGATTTTCCAGCCGGATGCTATCAAAGCTGAAATCAGCACATAACTTGGGCAAGAACTGGTAGCAGTCGGCATTTTCGGCAATGAGACCGTCTTCTTTAGCGACACTGATAAAATAATCGAAACGCGCGTTGCCACCATTGATCAGGTCGTTATAAAAATCCGGATTTAGCAGGCTTCGGTGTAGATGGACGTCAGTGTTGTTTTGCAAATATTTGATGGCAATATAGAGTATGCTGTAAAACTTAAGTTTATTGATGTTTGTTTGGCTCTGCTCTATGCAGTACATGATCAGCGTTGACGCCAGATGGCTTAAATTGATGGTAACATTGGTATAAATTATTTCCATATATTGATTACGGGAGCATTGAGCATTTTTGATAAAATACGAGCCCAGTAAACGTTGCTTTGAGTTTCTAGCGGCGGAACTTAAGGTAAATACATCATCCAACGTCTTAATATCCGGCGCTACCTGATCCATCAGAGTATGGGTGAGCGAGTCCCAGAGACAACAGGGATTAACAGGCCTACCCATGCGAATATCCATGTCAGTATTTTTGAGCAGGATATTGCCCTCTATCAGCAATTCTTCGGTTTCACGCAAACTTAAATTATCTGAAAACAATTTGACACTTTTAAACAATAAATTTTCAGAAGCACGAATCGGATAGAAAGTAATATTGGCGGGAATGATGACTGTCGGTTTCATCGCCACTACCAGCAACTGGTCAATACTATCCATTTGCAGCAATTCTTTCCAGCGCTGTAATTGGGCTAAATTTTTCGACTTCTGGGCATACCGGATAGCAGCTTTAAAAGTTTCCACACCTTGACCCAGAACGGCAGGGCCAGTGTGTTGTTTGCGCCTGTTTCCAGTAATGCGCGAAAATATGCTGTAATTTCCTTCCTTGTCGATAACCCGCCGATCTTTTACCATACCGCCTTCAGGAAAAATAATGACTTTGCGTCCGCGCAAAATCTGCCCGGTCAGTAAAGCAAAAAGGCGATCATGATCGTGTGGAAAAACACCAACTTGTTTAAGGTACCTCGACAATAGGGTATCCTCATCGAAGAACTCCCCGGAAGCAATCGAGCAACTGTAAGCTCCCGTTTTCTCATATATAAGGAACTGCGGAATAAATGTTTCAAAACGAGAAAAATGATCGAATAAAAAGATATCGCCTTGCAAGGTTTGTGGATCGGCATAGAGTTCAATATTGACGCTCAATATGTTTTTGACCGCATTAAATAACTTAATTGATCTGTTGTAGAGCGTCGTATCGATATCGGGCCAGTCATCGGGATAAGGTATCTTTGCCATGTCAGCCTACTCGTCTGATAAATAGAAGACAAGTAGTTGGGCAAGTTCCCAGCTTTACCGATCTCCCGCTATTTCGATATTACTAAGGTGTAAATCAAAGTTCAATAGCATTTGCTCTTTGTGCAGATAAATAAGCACCCGACTTCGACCGCGCCCCACAAAACCCAATCGCTGTGCCTTGCACAGATGGGACACCACGTCACCATCCGACAGAATTATCGTTGATCCCCAACGGTGAAGATAAGCAATAACGTCGAGCGCGACAGGGTACAAGATCTCTGCAAACGGATAGTCCATCAAAAATGCAGACATCAGCAGCAACCGCGGATCATTCATGGCACCAACACGATAGCGTTGCAAGGCGCCCAGATAGTCCGCATAGCCGAGTTCAATACGTAGCGCTTCGAAAATTTCCCAATATCTGTCCCGGCTTTCTTCGCCGAACTCATACGCAAAATGGTCCCCCAGATCGGCTACGATACGATCGCTATCGAGTAGAGTATTGTCAATAGTTAGCAGGAACACCATCTTGCCCGCAGCTTTCATTTTGACTCCCTCACTGATATTGGATTGTGCCAGCTTCCATCTACCGCAATAAGCGCATCAGCTTGTTTCGGCCCCCAACTGCCTTGTTTGTAGCGGTGAGCCTTGTGGTGTGCATTAAGAACTGGATCGACTGCAGCCCAGGCGGCCTCAACCGCGTCCTCACGGATAAAGAGCGCCCCGTCGCCAGCCATGGCGTCTTCCAAAAGTCGCTCGTAGGGTGTTTCCTGTCCCGGCTGTTCATCCAGCAGATAGAGCTCACGCTGGTCGCCGACGAATTCCTTGCCTGCACGCTTGACACGCGCGGCGATGGCAACTGCGGAGTTGGGAGAGAGTCGAAAACGCAGATAATTGGGCCGACCGACCACCGGCGCCGAATCGTCGAACAGCCTTTGCGGTGGCGGCTTTAACTCCACCAAAACCTCGGCTGCTGTTGCAGCCAGACATTTGCCGGAACGCAGGTACCATGGCACACCTTCCCAGCGCCACGAATCGATAAAAAGCCGCAGGGCGCAGAACGTCTCGACATCCGAGCCCTTAGCCACGCCCTGCTCTTTCCGGTAGCCTGAGTACTGTCCGCGCACCACGTCTTCAGGGTGCAGAGGCCGTATGGCCTGGAACACTTTGGCTTTTTCGCTGTGGACGGCGCCAAATCCCTGATAGGCAGGCGGTTCCATGGCAAGCAGCGCGACGATCTGGAACAGGTGGTTCTGGATGACGTCGCGCAAACATCCGACACTTTCGTAAAATGCGCCGCGGCCTTTTACGCCGAAATCCTCGCACAGCGTAATCTGCACGCTGGCCACGCAGTTGCGGTTCCAGATCGGTTCAAGAAACGAATTGGCGAAACGGAAATAAAGGATATTCATGATCGCCTCCTTCCCGAGATAGTGGTCGATGCGGAAGATCGAATCTTCCGCGAACACCGACAGCGCGATGCGGTTGAGTTCCCGGGCCGAAGCCAGGTCGCGCCCGAACGGCTTTTCAACGATGACGCGCGCCTGATCGGCTAACCCCACAGCCCCTAGCCCTTTGATAACCGTCGCGAACAGCGCGGGTGGAATCGCAAGATAATGCGCCGGGTGTCGGGCATCGCCCAGCGTCTGTTTGAGCGCTTTGAACGTGTCCGGGTCGTTGTAATCACCGCCCACATACTGGAGCTTGGAAAGCAGGTGGTCGAAGGCGTTCCGGTCATCAATCTTGCCGGCTTGCTTGATACTGTCCGTCGCCTGCTGGCGTACTTGCGCCAGGTTCCATTTCGAGGAGGCGACGCCTACCACCGGGACATTGAGGGCGCCACGCTTGGCCATCGCATAGAGTGCCGGAAAGATCATCTTGTGGGCGAGGTCGCCAGTCACGCCGAAGATCACCAATGCATCAGCCGACGTCGTGCGCTTATAGTTATTGTGCATCTCAGTACCCTCTTCTTCTCATCATGCCCACCAAATTCGCCCTTTCGCCGATTTTCACCATTAACTTTCTGACGCCGTCGCGTGGAGACGCCGAAAAGAGTTTCGGCTAAGTCAAGTTGTCGGCTCCGCCAAAAATAATGGACACGGCTGGGTCGATTGAACATTCGTTTTCATGTTTCTTCTCCCTTTTCCCAGTCCGTATGGAAGGCACCCTTGGCATCGTTCCGCTCATAGGTGTGCGCACCGAAATAATCGCGTTGGGCCTGGATGAGATTGGCCGGCAGCCAGATGCTGCGATAAGCGTCGAAATAACCCAACGAAACCATCAACCCCGGAGTCGGCACCCCTAACTCGGCCGCTTGGCACACCACTTGGCGCAAATCTTCCTGATGCTCCATGAGCTTGCGCGACAAGTTGGGATCCAGTAGCAAGTTCGGCAGATTGTGCTTCGCTCGAAACGCCGCGCAGATGTCTTCCAGCAACGCAGCACGGATGATGCAGCCGCCACGCCAGATCCGCGTCACGGCTTCAAGATCGAGGCGATACTGGTATTTTTCCGAAGCAACCGCCAAAAGTGCCATACCCTGCGCATAGGTGATGATTATCGCGGCAAAAAGAGCGCGGCCAAGTTGTTCCTGAAACAGGTTACGGTTGCCAACGAAGCGCCGCTGGGATCGCTGATAAATTACGCTGGCCAGCTCCCGTTCCGTCGCAAACACGGATAAGTCCCGCATCGCGACCGCCAGGTCAATGGTTGGGATCGGCACTTGCAGTTCCATTGCACTTTGTGAGGTCCACATGCCGGTGCCTTTCTGTTTGGCCACATCAAGGATTTCGGAGATCAGCCGCTTACCGGTTTTCTCGTCCTGTTTTGAGAAAATATGACTGGTGATCTCCACCAGATAGCCATTGAGCTCTCCCTTATCCCATAAAGCATAGATCTCATGCATTTCATCATCGTTCAAGCCCCAACCACGTTTCATCAGGTCGTAGGTCTCGGCGATCAATTGCATGACACCGTATTCGATGCCGTTGTGGACCATCTTCACGAAGTGTCCGGCCGAACCTGAACCGAGGTATGTCACGCACGGATCGCCATTGACCTTCGCAGCAGTAGCTTCAAAGACGGGGCGGACTCGTTCGTAGGCGTCTTTCAGCCCACCTGGCATGATACTCGGTCCGTAACGCGCACCTTTTGCGCCACCCGAGACGCCCACCCCGAGAAATTGGATGCCTTTTGCCGTCAGGTGGCGGGTACGCATGTCGGTGTCTTTGAAGTAGGAGTTGCCAGCATCAATGATGAGATCGCCCTTGTCCAAGTACGGCAATAAATCCTTGATGACCGAATCGACGGGCGCACCAGCGGGCACGAGTATGATGACCGCACGGGGTGGGCGGAGCATGGCAATGAAGTCATTTATATTCTCCGTCCCGCAGATGTCCCGATCGACCGATTCCTTCCTGAGGGCTTCGACCTGGCTTGGTTCCTTGTCATAGCCCGCCACCGAAAAGCCATGGTCACCCATGTTCAGCACGAGATTGCGCCCCATGACGCCCATGCCGATTGCATACAGTTTTTGTGGTTGCTTATTGGACATGGCTATGTCTCCAGAGAAGTTGGTGGGAAATTGGTGGAATTGATTTTTATCTTCACCCTTTCCTCCATGCCAGCACGTTGCTCGCGTCTGTTTATTTACCGCTCAGCCTCGCCCCGGTCCTAACCTGCTTGGCAATCTGCGGTGTCAAACCGATCGGGTTTCTTGGACAATAGCAGCGTGACAGTTGGATCCATGCCTATCCGGTTGCTTGCCAAAACTATCAAGTAATAAACGCTTGAGAAAACCATGGGAAATGAAACCCTCGAAAAACATGGCGTTGTCGACCGACTTTGAGCCTACCAAACCAAGTTCTTGGCACTTTGGCAAGCAACCGGATAGGTATGGTTGGATCAAACACCCGATACGCAAGCAGTTACACACGATCATTCACGAGGAATCAGACCAGCGCAAAACTCCAAACGAACACTGCCCAGCCCCAGAGCATAAATAACCCATAAACCGCTATCACAGTCGCCACCAGTTGCGCTCCGCACACTGCCAGCAGAAAATTGGCGCGGAGCAGCGTAGTACGACCAGAACGAGCCGCGTTTGCGCGACAGGAAAATCGTCAAATGTCCCGCCACGGACAGCTGCGAATATATCTGCGTCTGGATGTGCTCGCAATCAAGGTTAATGTGCACAGTGTCCTGACGATATTTCACACTATGGAGTGTCAATCAGCCTCGAATATTTGTCAATCAACAACGTCAAAATCGATCAATAAGATTACTATCTTATTGCTTTATCATTCGTCTACTAGTACAACGAACCAAGTACGACGCGGGTATCCAACTTATTGTTGCTGGAAAATGACAAGGTCAAGAGCGCCCACCGAGGCGTAAAAAAGGCCGTGAGTCCTTCACAAAAGTGAGCTTTGAAACAAGAATTGACTTGAAAATGCCCGAATATCTAAAAAACCAATAATTCAGAGGCTTAGCAGCATGGTGGTTTAAATTGCAAATAACAGAGGTTACCTTATGAGTGATACTCAGACATCCTTAAGAAATAATATTCGGCTGTTGGGTCGATTGCTTGGAGAAACCATTCAACGGCATTTGGGAGAGACGTTTTTCGATAAAATTGAGACTATCCGCACGCTTGCGCTACAAGCCAGGCATGGCCAATTGCAAAGTAAACAAACCCTCATCGAAATCCTTCGCCAGTTGCCTGATGATGAATTATTGCCGGTCGTCAAAGCATTTAACCAATTTTTAAACCTGGCCAACATTGCCGAACAGTATGATTCGGTTAAGCGCCAACGTTCTAACTTAGATGTTAGGGACACAATCGATGCTAGTCTTGCAGAAATCTTAAGCCGAGGTATTACTCAACAAGAACTTTATGCGGCAATTGATGCGTTATCGATTGATCTGGTGTTAACGGCTCATCCTACTGAAGTAGTACGCAGAACCTTAATCCGGAAATATGAGGTCGTTGCCGAATTGCTTGAAGCGTTGGATCATAATGATTTATCAGTTCATGAAGTGGAGGACATCACTCGAACACTACGCCAAGTGATTACGGAAGTCTGGCACACTAATGAGATTAGAAAGCTAAGACCGACACCGATCGAAGAAGCACAGTGGGGAGTTGCCGTTATTGAAAATTCCTTTTGGCAGGCTATTCCCCGGTTTGCCCGTTCTTTAGATCAGGCAATAAGACAATGTACGGGAGCTCACTTGTCCCTGGACCGCTTTCCAGTTCAGCTTTCTTCATGGATGGGCGGGGACAGGGATGGCAATCCAAACGTTACAGCTGCCGTGACGGAACGCGTTATTCTTCATGGTCGCTGTAGTGCTGCAAAGATGTATCTCAAAGATGTTAATGCTTTGATCGCCCAATTATCGATGCAATTTTGTTCGGAGGAGCTGAAGTCAATGGTAGGCGATTCGGAAGAACCCTATCGAACTTTACTGGAACTGGTGAAGGACAAACTGCGCGCAACACGGGATTGGTGCCAATACAAGATAGATCACGACAAAGCCCTTGACCTCGATATTTATCATTGCACCCACGAACTATTAGCCCCATTGCAATTATGTTATCGTTCACTGGAACAGCAGGGACTCAGTGTTATTGCCAATGGTGAATTGCTCGATGCCATTCGCCGACTGCAATGTTTTGGCTTAACCTTGTCCAAGCTGGATATCAGACAAGAAGCCTCGCGACATACGGATGTTCTGGCGGAAATTCTCCAATATCTAGAGCTGGGCGATTACAAAAGCTGGGATGAACAACAACGCCAAATTTTTTTACTTCAGGAACTGCGAAATAAACGGCCACTATTACCAGTCGACTGGAAAGGCTCGGCTGACACCAATGAGATTATCGATACTTTTCGAGTAGTCGCCGGACAGCAAATCGAATACTTAGGCGCCTATGTAATTTCGATGGCGGCAAATCCTTCCGATGTGTTAGCGGTCAAACTTTTGCTCAAAGAATTTGGTGCCGACCTTAATCTAAGCGTTGTACCGCTGTTTGAAACCCTGGTTGATCTTGCCGGTGCCCCACAATGCATCGACTCGTTGTTGTCGTTGTCCGATTACAGGACCATTATGGGCGATCATCAGCAAGTCATGATCGGCTACTCGGATTCAGCTAAAGACGCCGGTCAAGCAGCTGCAGCTTGGGCGCAGTATCAAGCCCAGGAACAACTGGTGAAACTATTTCATCAACATGCTACGCCATTTACGTTGTTTCACGGTCGAGGCGGATCAGTTGGACGCGGCGGGGGACCGACTCATTTAGCAATTCTTGCGCAAGCGCCGGGGTCTGTTAACGGACGCTTACGCGTTACTGAACAGGGTGAAATGATTCGTTTTAAATTTGGCACTTCGAAACTGACCACTCAAACCCTGAGTATGTATGTATCGGCCGTTGTTCAGGCAACGCTCTTACCGCCTCCAGAGGTCAAACCGCTTTGGCGCAAACAGATGATCTCAATTGCCAGCCAAGCCGTAACAAGCTATCGGCACTTCACCCAAGATAACGAAGAATTTGAAATTTATTTTCAACAAGTGTCGCCTATCAAAGAACTCGGTCAACTAGCGTTAGGAAGTCGGCCTAACAATCGGGGTGCTGATAAAGGTATAAAATCACTACGAGCCATTCCCTGGACATTTGCCTGGATGCAAATTCGATTAATGGTTCCCGCCTGGCTAGGTACCGAAAAAGCGCTGGAGGGAGCAAACGACCAAATGTTGAAAAATTTGCAGGACATGCATCGTCACTGGCCTTTCTTCCGCACTCATATCGATCTAGTGGAAATGGTCTTAGCCAAGACCGACAGTGACATGGTTGAATATTATGAAAAGTTGCTGGTCGATAGCCGGCTTCACCCTTTAGGAAAACAATTAAGACAACAGTTATCCAATTTAAAAGACAGCGTCAATCTGATTAAAAGGCAATCGCATTTGCTGGACAATGAGCCATTGATTAGGGATGCAATCAATTTAAGAAATCCCTACCTCGATCCCTTACATTATCTGCAGGCGGAAATGCTTAGACGGTTACGCTTCAATAAAGAACATCAGGATACGGTACAGCAAGCTTTGCAGGTCACTATTGCTGGAATTGCAGCCGGGATGCGTAATACCGGATAATGACTTCCTTCTCCTCCATAGGTTTCCTAAGACATCATGGCGTATCTCCTGTAATAACGACAACCTGGAAATTTTCACCTTGCCACACTTTGCGGTCAAGCCAGTAGAAGGTAAAGTCGATGTGCTCGCCTGCAACAAGCTCTTTGGTCTGCAGCCGTGCAACGTAACCTAATCCCCAATCTTCAGTGATGACATCCGCCGGGTTTTGCCAGTCATTCTTACCCCAGTGTACCTGTGAAGCTTCGGACAACAGCACACGCAGTTCCTGACCGGCAACCAGTTGCTTCACACGCTGGCGTGGTTGCCACAAAGCGTAATCAAGTTGCAAATGGCGTCCGCCGTAGCGGGCCCAGGTGCGTGCAGGCCTATCGACTGGCGCGCCTGCTGCTATACTTAACGCTAGTTTGATGAATTCGGCGTGCGCCCATACCAGCGGCATTGCCGAGCCACTGGGTTGGCCTGGATACAGGCCACGCTCAGGGATGGCCACGCTATCCCACACCTGTTCTGGCAACAGCCCGCCTTTACCAGTCATTTGCGCCATAGCCTGTAAATATGGTCGTGCATCCTCCCCCGCCAGTAAGGCCAGATGTCCACGTTCACCAGTTAAAAGCGGCCATCCTCGACCCTGCCCCCAGCCATCAAAAGGCGCTCCGTCCGGATGCTCACCATAACCGTCGTCGTTATAGCGATGCCACACCGGACCGTTAGGCGTATTGGCCTTGAGCAGCAGGTCAATAGCCTGAACGCTACTTACCATGGCAGGGTCATCAGCGGCACGCAGCCCAAAGCGGGCAAGCTGCAAGCAACCGATAGCGAGCTGTTCATCGGCGGCAACCCCTGGGTAATTCCCGCGGTTTTTGATCAGTAGATGTTCAAACTTGGCTCCTTCATGAATCAATATGTCTTTCGGCGCGCTGCGCATGTAATAGCCTGGTACTCCAAGTTGCTGAGCCAAATTAGTATTGGCTGCCCAGGTATACTCTTCCAGGCGCGTGTTCCAGGTATCGGCCAGCATCAGCGCACAGTCTAATTCGAGCCCTGCGAGAAATCGACTGCCTTCGACCAGCGCAGCAATGGCTACCGCGACGGTAAAAGTATTGATGCCCGGGTTTTCCTCCCAGCGATCCTGGGCAGTCATAGGCCCTTCATGCGCTATGAAGCTAAGGGCCCGATGCACCATGTCGCCCACTCGTACTTCACCCAGTGCATTTCGCTCCGCCAAGGCGCTGGCAAGCAGTACCGGGAAAGCCGTTTCATCAAGCTGTATACCTTGCCAGAAAGGCTTGCCACCCAGCCACTGGTTTTGCAGCCAATGGCCATTGGCCTGCTGGGTAGCGATGAGGTAAATCAAACACCGCTGCGCATCCGCTATATCGTCAAGTGCCACCAATGCACCTGCCGTCTCGACTAAGTCGCGCGCCCATACCAAGTGATAGCCACCCCGACTGTTGCTGGCTTCGCCCCAAGGCACCGACAGGCTTGCGACAAAAGCACCCGGGAAAGTACGATCTTCGTGAACTTTTATGACTGTTGCCGAACGCCGTAATAGTATGAGGGACTTAGAATCCAGCAAAGCCTCCAACTCAGGTGGCCAGTGCAGAGTCTCCATCCACTGCTGCCAGCCTTGGCAATACCTTGTCCAGAGCGTCTCAAAACCTGTCGACAGCGATTGCAGGACCAATGTGGCGGCGGCTTCACGGCTGCTGGAAAGCCCCAGGGCCAACGTACCGGTGCAGGACAATTGCGCAGTGAACGCTACTTCGCCAGGGCCGGCCTGGGCATAGTGCCATGTCATGCCGTTATTGAGTTTAAAATCTTGCCAGCCGTCGCTCCTACCCACTAATCCTACTGAACATTGTAGCAGCGCTGGTCGACCTTCACGATCGACAGCCGTCAGAGCCATCCCGAACGGCCCCTGCTCAGCCCACAACATGCGGTGACCTTCCCACACATCCGCCCATGCCTGATTGCTAGTCGCATCTTCGCCAATACGGGGTGCAGCCAGTAGATAGAGTTGCAGATCTGCATCCCCTTTTAACATAAAATCGACCAGCAGCACATCACGTTCCGGATCAATGCATATCTTAAGTGTTAGCATAAAACGGGCATGATGATGGGTGATGGTGATTGCCGGAATGACATCGTCCTGCCAGGTCACCATATAATCGCCCAGCCGACGTAGTTCAATCCAGAAATCTGTGCCGTTGGCGATGATGAAACCCAGGTCTTTTAACTGAGGAATGTCCACGCGCGGGTAATACACCTCGGTAATAATACCCTGCGCCATGGTAAACCATACGCGTGAGGTACCTAATGCCGTGCCAACCGCGTCTTTGGCAGCAGGTGCCCAAGTTGGGTAAATACTGGAAGGTGCAGGAGCTACCCCTTTAGGATACGACTTTTCTGACATTTAAGTATTCCTTCTTGATTAGCGAGGTTGGGATGCGCTATGAACCTCATCACTTTTCGATGGATAGCACCTGTTCGCTCTCTGATTCAGCAGACTGGAATTATTATTTTATGACTGATTTTTTGCCAGGTTCAGCCCTTTTTGTTTAACCAGATTGATCAGACTACCCGCCAGCACCATTTCCACCTGATAGGGCGTCAACGTGTGTTCGGTCTCATAGGTCTCGTCTTTAGTTATATTATTTACCTGGACTCTATTGCCCATGCGAATGGCATTGCGCGCATTAGGAATGGACAGCAAGTCGTCTTGAGTGATCCTGTTCCAATCTTCAGGATTGGCAAATATCAGAGGGAGAATACCGAAGTTGCTAAGATTCTGTAAATGTATTCTGGCAAAACTTTTTGCGATCACCGCCTTAACTCCCAAATAACGAGGACCTAAGGCTGCGTGCTCGCGGCTGGAACCCTGGCCGTAATTGGCGCCGCCTACAACGAATGAGCCCTGTTGCTGATAGCCCATGGCTCTTTCATAGTACGTCTCGTCGATCTGGCTGAAAACAAACCGGCTGATTGCCGGGATATTACTGCGAAAAGGCAGCACCTTGGCACCGGCCGGCATAATTTCGTCCGTGGAAATATCATCCCCCACTTTCAATAGCACTAGTCCTTGGAGTGTTTCGGGCAGAGGTTGTAACTGTGGCAGGGGTTTGATATTGGGACCTTTCTCCAGATCATACAGTTCGCTTTCCTGTCTAGGAGGGATCAGCATCTCGGTATTGAGGAGAACGGTCTCGGGTTCCATGAAACGGGGGTACTCCATGCCTAGCGTACGTGGATCGGTAATCACGCCGGTCAAGGCCGAGGCGGTGGCGGTTTCAGGGCTGCACAAATAAACCTGATCTTCTTTGGTGCCCGAGCGGCCCGGAAAGTTTCTGGGAACGGTGCGCAGGCTAATACGACCCGTAGCCGGAGCCTGTCCCATGCCGATACAGCCGCCGCATCCCGCCTGATGGAGGCGGGCGCCCGCATGGATAAGCTTTCCGAGTATGCCCATTGACGTTATGTTTTCCAATATCTGTCGGGACGTGGGGTTGACGTCGAATGAAACGCGGTCGTGCACCTGTTTGCCGTCGACGATCATGGCCGCGATGGCAAAGTCCCGCAGCCCCGGATTAGCGGACGATCCGATATAGGACTGGTATATTTCCCTGCCCGCCACCTCGCGCACCGGTACCACCTTACCCGGACTGCTGGGCGTCGCAATCAAAGGCTCCAGTTCTGAGAGGTTGATTTCCTCGTATTCGTCGTATTCCGCATCCTCATCCGCGAGAATTTCCTGAAAGGCGTCCTCACGCCCCTGACTTTTCAGGAACGCCTTAACCGCATGGTCCGCCGGAAACACCGTCGTGGTGGCTCCCAGTTCGGCTCCCATGTTGGCGATCACATGCCGGTCCATAGCGGTCAGGGTTCTCAACCCGGGACCGTAATACTCGACGATCTTACCAAGCCCGCCGTCCACATCGTACCGGCGCAGCATTTCCAAAATCACGTCCTTGGCGCTCACCCAGTCGGGAAGCTCCCCTACCAATTTGACACCCAATGTTTTCGGCATGTTGACGCGAAAAGGTTCCCCCGCCATAGCCATCGCTACCTCTAGGCCACCCGCGCCGATTGCCAGCATCCCCAATGAACCAGCCGCACAGGTGTGGCTGTCCGAGCCTAACAAGGTTTTTCCCGGCATGCCGAAGCGTTCCATATGTACGGGATGACTAACGCCGTTACCGGGCCGGCTATACCAAAGGCCAAATTTCTTGCAAGCACTACGCAAAAACAGATGGTCGTCGGCATTTTTGAAATCTTCCTGCAGGAGATTGTGGTCCACATACTGTGCGGAAAGCTCGGTTCGTACGCGCGGAATTCCAAGAGCTTCAAATTCCAGCATGACCAGAGTGCCCGTTGCATCCTGGGTGAGTGTTTGATCAATTTTCAAACCAATCTCTTCACCCGGTATCATACAACCTTCGATCAAGTGGCTTTCGATTAGCTTCCGCGTTACGTTTTTACCCATGGCTTTGTACTCCCACATAGAGACGTTCAGAAAATTAATTTCTAAAAAGTAAAAAGCACCTTTGAAGAAATACTTATTTCTACCAAGAAAAAGCACTCAAAGGAGGGCTTAAATGATAACACTAAGGAACGTGCAGCCAATAACTTGGCCAATTTAACGTTTCACTTAGGCCGCTCTCCAAAAGTATTTTCTTAATCTTACCTCAAATTGATATCCGTCAATTTAAAGATCACGAAAGCCGGTTGTCACCCCTTAGAATCTGTTTAAGATCTTTTTAGCTGATATTATTGTTGATTTTTTCACAATCATGCCAAGAGCCATATACCCAAGCGATATAACACGAGAACAGTTTGAATTTATCCGTCCGCAACTGGAGATGGAGAGTTTCAAAAAAACAACTAAGCTTCCAGTTGCTCGGTAGTCAATTGATCAGGGCAACAAGCAAAGTGACTTGAGACCCGCCAAACGGCCCGTGCGTAGCTATCGATAGTCTTGTCGTGTTGGGGCCGATCGAAAATTGACCAGTCGTACCGGTAAAATTTTGATCAGGGAAATGGGCTGGAAAACTTGGAAAATTAATGTTTTGGGCCAAATCACCCTGGTCAGGCAGACACCGGTACAAAACTATCTAAATGGTCAATTTTCAATCGGCGCCAATATACAACTACTGCCACCCTCCACCAAGGGATTTATAAAGATCCACCATTGCAATAATTTGCTTCTGTTTCGTTTCTATTAGCTCTTTTTTGGCCTCCAAGGCATCCCTTTGAGTTAATAACACATCCAAATAGTCCGTACGTGCAGATTTGAATAGCTGGTTAGCTACATCTATTGATTGGACGAGTGAGTCCACCTGCTTTCTCCTAAGATGATAGTTTTTATCCAGATTATCTATGTTTGAAAGTTGGTTTGCTACTTCAGTGTAAGCGTTGATAATGCTTTGCTCATACTCATAAGCCGCCTGAATCTGCTTAGCATTCGAGTTTTTATATTCTGCTATGATGGCATTCTTATTGACCAATGGCGCCACTAATTCTCCAGCGACCATGGCAGCTAATGACTCTGGCGTATTTATCAGATATTTAAGTGCGAAAGCATCAAACCCTATCCCGGCTTTTATGCCAAAGGATGGATAGAAATTAACTCTAGCCACCTCTATATTCAACTTCGCTGCCGATAGTTCAAGCTCCGCTTTTCTAATATCAGGTCTGTTGTGTAGCAACTGCGATGGAATACCTGCATTAATAAATTTTGGTTTGATATCCATGAAACCAGTTGAAGCTCGCTGGATAGGCTGTGGCGTTCTTCCTAACAGAAAGTTGATTCTATTTTCAACCACCGTAATCTGCTGCTTTATTTCATACTTTTTGCCTTGATTCTTTGCCACTTCCGCTTCGTAACGCTTGACCGCAAGTGTAGTGGTTCTTGCAAACAGCATTAGCTGTTTTACCATCTCCAAACCATTTTGCTGGATAGCAATATTTTGCTCTAAATTCTCAAGCTGATTGTCCAATGCAAGCAGCTCATAATACGAATGTGCGACTTCAGCAACCAGATTAGTCACTAAAAAATTTTTACCCTCACTTGAAGCCATGTACTCCAGCACGGCCACCTGCGCCGCATTTCTCAGCTTTTTCCATATATCAATCTCCCAGGTTGAAAATAGCCCAAATTGATAATCACCTAAGAAGGTAGGGAATGACTGGCCTTGTGTTATTTGTAGATTGTCTTCAACTGCGCCATTTCGCGTAAATTTACCGGTTTTTTCTCCGCCTGCGCTACTACCAAAATTGACAAATGGCAAATACGCACCTTTACGCGCTTGAATCTCATTTTGCGCAACGCTAATACGCTGCATCATCATATTAACTTCTTTGTTGTTGGCGACTGCTATGTCTATCAATCTTAATAAGTTCGGATCTTCGAAAAAATCCTTCCATTTTACATTGGCCGTGTTTGTCTGTTGTGAAAGGCCCGGTTTAAAGTTATCAGGAAGATGGGTATCTTCATTTTTGGGTGTCAATTCCGGAATGCCGCAGGCCTGCAACATCAGCCCCACCACTCCTACCGCCATAAGATGAAAAATTTTAATCATAGTCGCTTTCATCGCCCAAACCATAGTGATAAGTTTCTGTTAAAGGATCAAAGTCTTCGTTTTTAACTAAGGATTTTCCTTCTATCATTTTGGCAAAAATATAATAAAGTCCTGGAATAAGGATGACACCAAACACAGTACCGAAAAGCATCCCGCCCAAGGAGGAGGAGCCAATCGTCCTGTTACCGACAGCCCCCGCACCCGTTGCCAACGCCAAGGGTATCAACCCGGCTATAAACGCAAAGGAGGTCATCAAAATAGGCCGAAATCGCGCTTGCGCGCCCGCAATCGCCGCTTGTTTAACGGACATGCCCTGGGCTTGCTTCTGAACCGCAAATTCGATGATCAATACTGCGTTCTTGCCGAGCAAACCAATTAACATGACCAGCCCCAGTTGCGCATAGACATCGTTGGCAAGACCCAATGTTTTCAGCAGGAAGAAAGCACCGAAAATACCGGGAGGCAGCGAAAATAACACGGCTAACGGCAAGATAAAGCTTTCGTACTGCGCAGCTAACACCAGGTATACAAATATTATAACGACCGCGAAGATCGCCTGTGCGTCATTACCCCTAGCGGCTTCGTCAAAGGACAAGCCTTCCCAGGCAATGTCAAAACCTTGTGGCAAAGTTGCAGCGGCGACTTCCTGGACCGCCTTGATGGCATCGCCGGTGGTATAACCGGTTGCCGGCATGGCACGGATAGCGGCGGAATTGTAGAGGTTATAGCGCGTGATCTCGTTGGGGCCTTGCGTTTTCTTCATGGTCATGAAGGCGGAGTACGGCACCATCTCGCCTTTTTCATTTTTTACGTAGTAATTCAGTACATCCGATGGGAAACGCCGGAATTCAGGCAGGGCTTGGGCGTAGACTTTAAAAAAGTTATTGAAGCGAATAAAGCCCTGCTCGTAGGTGCTGCCGATCATGATGTCTAAGTTATTCATGGCCTTGTCGATGGAAACACCTTTTTGCATGGCCAGTTTATTGTCGATGACCAGTTCGTATTGCGGGTAATTGGCCGCATAAAAGGTAAACAATCCGGTTAACTCCTTACGCTTGCGCAGTGCCTCCATGAAGGTCTGGTTAAGTTTGTCAAACTCGTGGTAGTCCGTGTCCAATGTTTTATCCAATAATCGCAATGCCAAGCCGGAAGCCGCGCCGTAACCTGGGACTGCCGGGGGTTCAAAAAACTCAATGATCGCGCCGAAATCATGGGTTTTTTCCTCCAGTTCGCGGATCACATCCTGAACGGAATGTTTACGCTGAGACCAGTCTTTCAGGTTGATAATACAGGTGCCGGCGTTGGAGCCGCGTCCTTCGGTGAGTACTTCATAACCGGCCAAAGAAGAAACCGATTGCACACCATCAATTTTGCTGGCTATGCCTTCCAGCTCTCGTGCCACTTTGTTGGTTACCTCTATGGTTGAGCCGGGCGGTGTTTGGATAATGGCATAAATCATGCCTTGGTCTTCGCCCGGAATAAAACCGGAAGGCAACGTTAGATTGACCGAATAAATACCGAAGCAAAATCCGCCCAAAATCAAAAACGTTAGGATTCGCCTCGTGACGAGGACGTTAAGAAATTTAATGTACCTGCCCGTTACCTTTTCAAAAACGGCGTTGAATGCACCGATGAAAAGGCTTATTGGCGTTTTCCGTTTCGGTTGACCATGGGTATTTTTAAGTATCATGGCGCACAAAACCGGAGCCAGCGATAAAGCGACAATTGCTGAAATGACGATCGACGATGCCATGGCTATAGCGAACTGCCGATAAAATACGCCGACTGGGCCTGACATGAACGCAATAGGGACGAACACCGACACCATTACCAAGGTTATCGCAACAATGGCGCCGCCGATTTCCCCCAATACTTTTTTCGAAGCGACATAAGGGGAAACATTTTCAGCCTCCATTTTCGCATGAACCGCTTCGACCACCACAATCGCATCATCGACCACAATACCGATGGCCAGCACCAAGGCAAACAGGGTGATGAGGTTGATGGAGAGTCCGAACCCCTGCATAACGGCAAATGCCCCGATCAGCGAAACCGGTACTGCGAGGATGGGGATTAAGGTCGAACGCCAGTCGCCCAAAAAAACAAAGACCACCAAGGATACCAGCACGAACGCTTCCGCTAAGGTGTGCAGGACTTTTTCGATGGAAGCATCAACGAATCTCGATACATCGTAGTTGATTTCGTAGTCCATACCCTCCGGAAAGGATTTTTTCAACTCTGTCAATTTTTCTTTCACGTCCTCAATGACCTTGCTGGCATTACTGCCGTAGTTTTGCTTAAGCACGATGGCCGCGGAAGGAAATCCATCCTTATCGGAGTAAATATTATAAAACTCGCTGTTTAGATCGATTTTGGCTATGTCTTTAAGGTGCAGAATCTCGCCTTCCGAGTTGGCCCGGATGATAATGTCTCCATATTCTTCCGGCTTGTCATAACGCCCTTTATAGATCAGCACATATTCTTTGGACTGGGCGGCAATGCCCGTGCTTTGGCCCAGCCGACCCGGTCGGCCGATAATGCTCTGGTTCGCAATGGCATCCATCACTTCTTCTGTCGAGACGCTATAGGCCCTCATCCGGTCCGGATTCAGCCAAATCCGCATCGCATATTGGCGGGCACCCAGTATTTGGGCTTGGGCAATGCCAAAGATGCGCTGGATTTCCGGGATAACCGAGACATTCGCATAGTTAAATAAAAATTTCTCGTCAGCGTTTTTGTCTTTGCTGTAAAGGTTGACGTACATGAGCATGCTGGGCTGCACCCGGTTGACGATTACCCCTTCCAGCTGCACCAGCTTGGGCAGTCGGCTCATAACCTGATCCAGACGCGTCTTCACGTTAACTAAAGCAATGTTAGGATCAACGCTCAGATCGAACAACACTTGAATGGTCGATTCACCGGCACTGGTCGCATCCGAGATTAGGTATTTCATACCGGGAACGCCGTTGATGGCGCGTTCAATCGTAATCAGGGACGATTTCACCAGCACATCGGCACTGGCACCGGGAAACGATAATGAAATCGTCACACGGGGCGGTGCAATATCTGGAAACTGGGAAATGGGCAATGACCGAATCCCCAACAGACCCATGAACAGAAACAGTAGCGATAACACGATCGCCATCACGGGCCGTTTGATAAATATATTAAACATAATTAGTCTCTGCTCGAAAGGTTACTCGGTATATAATTCCAGTTCTGAGCGAACCTTTTCCGGTGGTCTTAAATCGATTTTTACCTCTTCCCCGGAATGCACTTTGCGCAAGCCTTCTAGCAAGATCTTGTCATCGTCCTTCAACCCCTCTTTCACGATAAACAGATGTGGCAATTCTGCTTCTATGCTGATAAGTCTTTGCTCCAGTTTTCCTTCTTTGTTGACGATGTAGACATAGGATTTATCCATGACTTCGAATACCGCTTTTTGGGGAATGAGCAAAGCGTTATTGTAGGGCTTGAGCATTAAAATCGTTCCCGTCTCTCCATGCCTGAGCAGTTGGTCTGGATTAGGGAAGGTGGCGCGGAATTCGATATTGCCGGCTGAATTATCAAAATCAGCCTCAATGGTTTCAATGACACCTGTTTGATTGAAAACCAGGCCATTTGCCATCCTTAGCCGCACCTTCCGGGTGCGGTCGTCTTCAGCATTATGCGCCTTATAATCCAGGTATTCGGCTTCCGGGACGTTGAAATAGACCCATAATTTGCTGATGTCGGACAAGGTGGTTAACAAAGAGCCTTCGTCGAGAAGACTGCCGGTTCTAACCGCCAAATGATCCATAATGCCATCAAAAGGCGCATTGATATCAGTAAAACCCAAGTGGGTTTCCGCCATTTTTACTTCTGCATTGGCCTTATCTAACTTTGCTTTTGCCAAAGCCAATTCATTTGGCGATACGATTTTTTGATCAGCCAACCCTTTGGTATTAAGGTATTCGATATTCATGGTATTCGCTTCGGCTTTTACTTTGAGCAGTTCTGCCTGGTAGAGGTTGGGCATGATTTTGAACATGGGCTGTCCCTTATGTACAAAGCGCCCTTCATCCACAAAGATATCCTGCAAATACCCCTTTTCCAATGCCCGGACTTCTATATGTCTGATGGCATGAATCTGACAGACATATTCTTTCGTGACCGAAGTGTCTTCACGGAAGGGTGTGGTTGCCTCCAGTGTAGGGGACTCTTTCTTTTTCTCAGGTTCTGATGGATGGCAACCACTCAATAGAGTAGCAATTAGGACTAGAAATACAGATGCTTTAGTGATCATTTTTATGGTGCTTAGGGTTGGAACTACACAAAAAACTGGATTAACCAACATATAAATTCTGTCTGTTGCTGAGATGAACAAAGTATGACTAGTCAATTATTTTCACTTTAAACACACATAAAAGATGAGTCCTTAACATGTGATCTAGGCAAGAATTAAAGCGAAATTTATGCCAAGTATTCTTAAGCATAAAATCAATAGCTTGATGCATATAGAAATAAAGATTGGTTGAAAAACACCGTATTAGGTGGTGTTAAGAGGTTAAAAACCACCGTTAGCTTTACGCGGTCACGTCTACGGATTTTCCAAATAGCTGGAATTTTGGGTTTAAACGTGTTTTTACTTGCTCATTGAAGCATCCTTGCCCAATGACCCAGTCTAACAGGCTTAACACTTTGGAAATGTCTGAAAGACGAACGTGCCGGTCAATTTTCAATCGGCGCCAACACTCATGGTCTTAAAATGGCTTTGTGCGGAAAAATGTCCCTAATCTGGGTCGCTGATATATTTCAAGGGTCCTGACTTGGTGTTGTTGAGTAAATAAAAATTCCATCGAATTATTAAACAATGCCAGTAGTAAGCAGTCCTGCAATTAGCCATATCGGATGTCTTTGAGTGCCCGACTGTTTATTGAAAGGGACTGTCGCAGAATTTCCTTTAAATGCTCAGAGATTTAAACTTTGTAACTATCTCATTCATGTACTCATCTACGTCTTTTCTTGTTACCTTTGCTTGTAATTTATTGAGAACCACACTTTTGAGTATGTAGTGCATACCCGGAAATGACACAGAGAAATGCCAAAGTATCTCAAGGGGAAGCTTTTCGATTATCGAAGTGAAGGTAGCAAAATCCTCCAGAGAGGGTTGCTCTCCACCAAGCAGTACTTCTATTTGTTGTGAATCCATAATGACTCCTAGCATGTTGCCTAAAAAGTTAAATTAGTTATCGTTTATTCATAAACAAGGTTCGTATCACGATAGATTTTGAAATCGTTTATGCTTGGTGTTGTCGTTTTACACGGATTCCTTAAGGTTACTGAGAAAGTAGGTGTGTTTATCGCTTTTATATTCCCAATGCCGGTAAACCATAATTTCAAACTACCTTCAATAAACGCCAAAAATTTAAACTAAACAACCACCGGCTTTAGCCGGTGGTTGTTTAGTGTTTAGTGTTTATTTATTAATAGCCACTCAGTCAATAGGGTCAGGTGGCTGTCAATACCGTTTATGCATGTTGAATCATTTTATTTTTTCGTATTGCCAATGGATGCTCTGAATAGGCATCATGATATTCCATCCCAAAAAACACACACTTCCCGCCAAGTAATTCATAGTCATGCTGAAAATCATGAAAAAACTCCATGACAGTATAATTGAGCATATATTAATAGTTGCATAAGTTCCCGCATAAAACAGTGTTGATTTATACGGCTGCCTGAATAAAAAATTTGCGAGAACTTATGGGACCATTAATGCCTTATTATTGAAAGATGCTTAAAATAATCAAATCTTCAGAACCCAATTTTCCCAGGCATGGATGGGACCCGTGTGAAACAAAGAACATTCCATCATTTTCGATTTTTCCCCTACTGCTGCCATTTCTTCATCCATTTTGTTTTCTTAATTTGATGGTTGCGTTTTGATACGAGGAAAGCAACTGGCAACCCATTCAATGGCTG
>Ga0208397_100102_pt1 | contig 35163 bp, 33 predicted proteins | sample LakWasMe76_LOW10_2_FD_183904 | JGI IMG/M metagenome (GOLD analysis project Ga0208397, IMG submission 183904) | Freshwater sediment methanotrophic microbial communities from Lake Washington under simulated oxygen tension - Sediment Metagenome... | ecosystem: Environmental > Aquatic > Freshwater >...
ATTCCCATAAGCCCAACAAAAGGCCAAAACGATAAAACACGGCTTGCGTAAATAGTTTTTTCTAAATAATAAAAATGTAATCCGCAAAGCATCAATGCCCCCCCCAGAAAAGCCAACACGGATACTACAAAATCCTGGGCAAACACCTTATCAAGAAGATTCCAATCCTGCCGTCCGGCAGCTTGCGCCATAACTGGCACTCTCCGAGCAATCCATGACTGGGCCAACAAGCCAAGCATGTTGGCAATACTTAAAGACAAGCCCATTTGCCCGGCCACCTCTGCTCCTTGGTAATAAAAAAGAATAGGAGTATAAATCTGAGTCAAAAAATATCCACTTAACCAACTCAATCCGATACGCCATTGCAATGGCCATATTTCATGCGACCAGTGGATATGACTATCGCCCATGCGCCATGCATTGTGAAGTAAAGCAGGCCGGCAAAAAATCAGCCACGCAAGAACCACAAGAAATCCGATAGAAGGAATCATAGAGGGCGCCCACAATCCCCCGCCTATGCTCAAAACAGTCCAGCACCCTATCGAGCCAAGCACTCCTTGCAAGAGCCGTATCCCATACGCTTCACCAACACGCCCACTACCCTCCACCAAAGCTAAAAAAGGGAGCGCCAATATATTAACCGCCGTGGCAATTACCAAACATATCCATGGCCATTGCCACTCAGTTATTAAAAGCCACGCCTCGCTACCTTTCTCGCCAAAAAAAATCAGCCCCGCGGGAATCATCAAAAAACAAAAAGCCAACCCGAGAAGCAAATACAAACGTAAAGATTGCCCGACAAGACTTGAGAACTGCTCTTTACTTTCACCAACGACACGCCCTTTACCAAGCCACTTCATATTAATGAAAAGGTGGGCCGAGAATTGTACAAGTACGATTGATAGACCCAGATCGAACAGGGTATAAAGCGCCGCCAAACTTAAGAAGCTGTAGTACCAGCCTTGTTGGATCGGCGTTAGAAAATGTGTCAGCAGTAAAATCGTCACCAGACCCGATAAAGCCTGCCAAAGACGCTGTGCAAAAATTACCGTAATATCAAACCGCATTCCCTTTACCTTAAAATTTTGCACAACACAGTGACGTTTTTTTATTAGTTGGCGTCGAACCGATGAAAGAGTTTAGCAAACTAATCAATCCAATCTATCTTAATACCCATTTCTATAATCCTTAAGGTAAAGAAAGCAAGTTCTTCAGTTCATTTCTAGGAATACAACAGACATTACCTTCTCTTTTAACAACGGACATATATGGCGAGAGAATCGCCGTGCAGTTCACCACCAAACCATCTGAATCGACCTTTGCAAAAAATTGTCGAATGGACTTATCATCAGGCAAAAACCAGATATAAGAAATCGCCATTGGCCACTTACTTTTTTGAAAATACATATAGGTATAATCATCAACCACAATTTTTTTGCTACGCACGGGGTCGATATTGCATGCTCGCGAAGCGGCCGCCAAATCATCGCGAGTTTTGATCGAATCGTATTTTGCAATGGAGATGCCGGGCCCCGTATATCCCTCCAAAAAAGCGGGTAAATTCCTATGGATAAATACCGCTTGTGACAGCAATGCTACTGAGCCTAAATATAGAAAAAATTTTCGCGCAGCAGCTTTTTGAAATATTCCAGAAAAATTCTCCCCTATAAAAAAAACCAGCATGATGAGAAACAGCGCATATAAATAGCCTGCATCGTACCAATTTTTGGGGAGATTAAATATTCCACTAATTAGTGCGCACATAAACAGTACCAGCAACACTAAATTAACGGTGACAAATCGGCCCGTTACAACATCCTTCCGATAATATTGCAAAGGTAGGGCAATCATCAACGTAAAAAATGTAGCCGCAAAGTTAAGCTTAATGAGAATGTTTGCAAACTTTGCTGATCTAGCAAGAGGCTGGCTAGGCAGGTAAGCTGCATCCGTTTGCTCCTGAAATCCGAGTTGGTGCAAATATTTCGTAAACCGTATCAAGCTATGGTAAGCCTGATCAAAAAAGTGACGGGGGTCATAAAGTAGTGATGCCGGATCGAACGAGTAACTTTTCAGGTCTTTTTCAAACTGTGGCATTTCGCTACATTGAAAAGCATATTTCCAAGCAAAGAAAGCCTGCCCAATATGCAAGACTAGCAACGCCAAAGCAAAAACGAGTGGTAACCGGGATTTGAAGTGGCTGAATAATGGCCAGCCGACTATTATAAATAAGGGCGTTAAAAACAAGCCCTTGGGGTGTCCGTAAAGAACCAGAGAAACGGCTGCAAAATACAGAACTATTAACCCCGATTTTTGCCACCAATGACCTTTTGAACTTAGTTGGCTACTAACAAGAAAAATGGTTATCAAAAGAACCACGGAAAGTAAGATAAGTTGCTCGCCGCGATTAGTAATTAAGAAAATGGGGAATACCCCAGTGGAAAATATCGCTATGATAAAGCCAGCTATATAGAGACTCTGAAGGGCGCAACTTAATTGTCTCTTACCCTGCAACAAACTTTTCTTAGCTCTAGCATTCAAATAATAGGCCATCCATGCCACCCATAAAAATGCCACGAAGAAACCGACTTGTCTTAATGCTGGAGGACTTTCCAGTCTACCGTGTACAGCCCAATTTATTAAGCCCGGCAAATACATTGTCGAGGATATGGGTTGAAAAAAAGAGGAAAAACACGCCGGGGCGCCGCTAATTTTTTCTGGAAAATCGTAGGCTAGGCGCGAAAGCCAAAAGCGCACCTGAATTTCATCAGGATATATTGGAAAAAAGTATGCGGTGAACAGCGTTATGATGAAAATACCTATCAAAGCAATTGATAGGTATGCGACCCAATCAATGCGCTTCAGATATTCTCGTAGTATTTTAACTTTTGGAATAATTTCATTTTTTGCCAAGAAGAGCTTGGCCAATAATGTCAATAAGCCAATCAGTAATACCGGGTAAAACGTATATAGGAATACTCGATTAGGAAAATTACCTTTTGTGACGGAAATGTTTTCTATTTGCCCGCGAAAAACACGGGATTCATCAAATCCGCCACCCACCAAGAGTTGGGACATCCCCATAGATAGCCCCTCACTGGTATAATCAGCCACAAGATGCCCATCCAATGTAACGTGGGCAAACGAACCGTTCAACGCCTCTACTTCCAATGCATACCACTGCCCTCTCTTAAGGTCAGTGGTCAGAGTAAGCCCCTTTAGCCCCCCCGGTACCAACAAATCAGGAACGATAATTGCGGCTGTAGAGCCAGAAATCTCCATCCGCATGCCATGATTAACGGGAGCCGTCTGAAATACATTGGGGTAACCCTCCGTGCTATCTGCGCGAAAGCGGAGCTTTAGATAAATATAAGCATTCTCGGGGTTTTTGATTTCACCTAACGAGACAACAGGAGTTGCCCCATTGATATATGACGCGACATTTACAGTATCACGGTTGCTGACGGAAACCTTCATAAAGGGTAAGTGGGAGCCTACCCAGGTGTGTGAATCCATTGAATAAGCACCCAATATCGCGAGCGCCGCTAACCATACTACCGTCAACATTTTCATAGAGAATCGTGCATTCATTATTGCGCATTCATTGGCCGCAATGACCATAATTTTGCTGTTGAAAAATTAAAAATAACGATAAAAGGCATCAGCGCCATCTGCACATAGAAAGGATCAAAATCGGTACGTTCAACGATATAACTCAAGGCCAATATGTTCAATGCTATCGACAGAACGCTAGCCAAAAAGAATCTAACGAATCGGGTTCTAAACTGAATTTTTTGTTCTGGCTTGAAGACCCAGGCAAAATTCAACACATACGAAAAAAGCATTCCGACAACCCATGTAGCACCTAAAGAAAGTACGTAGTTCACTCCCAACACTTTCAACATCAAGGTGAATAGGATAAAAGTAAGTGCAAAGTTTGCTGCGCCAACAAGTGTGAATTTTGCGGCCTCGATTTTGAATTTATGCATTCTTATAACAATAGGCTTGGAAATCTCTATTAACGCTTTCTGGCTATTACTACCAAAGTACCGCCAAATGGAAGCGAGATCCCCAATCGAATAAGCGCCTCATCAATTCGCATGAAAAGATCGAAAATCAAATTTAGTACATTAGAAAATTTAACCCTCTTCTCAAGCGCCACCTCATCAGATTGCGATTGATCATGACCCTTATCAATCATTCTAGAAATTAACATCAATGGAAATAGGACAAAAAGAAAAGAAGTGGTGGAGCTAATGTCAAAACCGTTTTCTTGGAGTTTAGTCACTAAATCCCGTCTTGAGTATCTGCGCTTGTGTTTGACAATTTCGTCCAGCCTGCTCCATAGGAACATATGTTGAGGAACGGTCATTATCAAACCGCCACCCTTGTGAAGCATTCTATTGATATTGGTTATGGCGGCGACATCATTCTCGATGTGCTCAATGACATCAAATGCGACAATTAAATCAAACTTCTCGCCAATGTCCCCCTGTGTAACATCGAATTGAATGAAATCGACATTAGGAAGGTTTTTTTTTGCGTACAAAAGTCCTTTTAGATAGATTTCCGACCCTGTGATTTCCAGATTTCCATTCTCGACAATTTGCTGAATGAAATTCCCAGTTCCACAGCCTATTTCCAAGAATTTCGTTTTGCCCGTTGGGGCCATTTGATCATAGACAATGCTTTTGAATAGCCTATTTCGTGAGCGAACCCAAAAACTGCTCTCCTCATTCTTATCCGTCAGATCAAATCCGCCGTCCGGATAGTCGGCATAAGAACTTGCCACTTCCGGACTAAAGCACTTGATTCCATCGACTACCGTATACTGTGCGTTATCGCTCATAGGAACTTGTCCCTCACAACATAGTTCGGTCGCTTTCGCACTTCTTCATTGATACGCCAAACATATTCTCCGATCACGCCCAGCATCACCATAATCAACCCCCCCACCAAAAGGATCGCGATCATGATAGGAGCCCAACCTGAAAAGGGAGTCTCTCCACGCAACCAACTAAAAAAAATAGTTACGCTATACAGCACTCCAAGCGCAGAAGTTATCACCCCGACTAGGGATATAAACCTGATCGGTAAATAGGATGCATCCAATACGGCATCCAGAAAGTTTTTTAGTTTTTTTCCGAAGTTGTATTGAGACGTCCCTATCGTTCTCTTCAAACGAACATATGGAATAAAACTGGTACGGTAACCAGTCCATAACAAATCGCCCTGAAAAAATCTATGCCGCACATCGATCGCATTGAATGCGTCCATAACCATTCTGTCCATCAATACAAAATCGAAACCGCCAGGAGGTATTTGCGGCAGTGAAATGCGCAACACGCCATAGGCCAAACGCGAAAATAGTTTTGCAAACAACGAGTCTGAGCGATCCGTCCGGTAGCATATGACAATCTCAGAACCACCTTGCCATTTTTCCACCATCTGCGGAATCAACTCAACCGGATCTTGCAGATCGGCCGAGATGTTGATAATCGCATCGCCAGTGGCCTCCTTAAAACCGGCCAACATGGCCGCCATCTGACCAAAGTTTCTGGTAAAGGTAACCACTTTAACTCGGGGATCTTGCTCCCTCAGGCTCAATATCTCCTGCAGAGATCCGTCCTTCGATCCATCATCCACAAAAACGATTTCGTATTCGTGGTGCGCGAGTTCATTTGAAAAAACTGACTGGATCTTTTCGTGCGTTTTAGAAATGGCACCCTCGTTGTGATAAACAGCAACAACAAATGAAATTTTCATTATTTTCCACCTCTCTCACACATCAAGAAAATACTCGAACACAAATCCGGATACTGCTGCCCCAGCTTATAACATCCCTCCAAATATTCTTTGGAGATAATGTCCGTTTGCAGCAATCGATCCCACTGGAAATTCGCCAATGCCTTGAAAAAGATCCCCGACCGGTGAACCACATTCAGCCCTGCCGCCACTGCGTCTCGCTCCAAGGTATCCAACGTGTAGGTGCATCGGTGACCATGCTCGGCCTCTGCCGAAGTGACAGCGGAATTGTGCTTGATCAGCCCCATCTTGACAGCGATCTGTCGGGAAGGCGCATTCGCATTGGGACACACCAGGAAGAACCGGCCATTCTCCGTCAACCACTCGTCGTTGATGCGTTTCAACACCAGCACAGGGTCATCCAAATGTTCCAACACATGGGTCAACACGATGTTGTCATAGCGCTTTGGCAGGCTCGCTTTCTCAAACAGCGAATTGACGAATTTTACTTTACCCCCCAATTTCTGCGTTGCTTCTGCGATAGCGATATCCGAGGCTTCTACACAGGTTATGTCCTCGAAATAGGGCAGAAACCTTCTGGTGAAGTCGCCCTTGAAGCTCCCAAGCTCAAGCAAGCTTCCTTTATTAAAGAACGGCTCGAACGACCTGATCATGAAGGGATGAACAACATCAATATCAAAACTGTATGCGTATTTCGCCTCACCAACATCAATCAATTCTTTGTTGTAGTCCCTCTTCGAATTCATAGTGCGTTTATTCCCAATAATTTGTTTTTTCCACGAGCTCCAGGTAATCCTGCTTGGTAATCCCAACCAATATTTGATCCCAGTAACGGCCTTTCCTAAAGAAGTAATTTCTTCTCCGTCCCTCTTCTTTCCAGCCCAATCTCTTTCCACAATATGTTGAAATTGATAGCTTGTTATATTCGATCATCGAGCCGTCCAATCTTTCTAAATTTAGCTCATCGAAAACGTAGCGCATTGTAGCCATGATTGCGTCAATACCATAACCCTTGCCACGATGGTTGGATTCGCCTAGCACCAGCCCGTGCCATGCATGCCTGTTGCGCCAATCAATATTCATGATGCTGGAAATGCCGATGATCCCTATGTCCGGCACATCAACAACAAACCGTTGATTGAGTCTGTCATTTTTTAAATTCTGCAACCATGTCTCGTGGAAATCCATTGAACTTGGGAAGTGAATTTCGCCTATTCCATCTTGCGTAACCGGATCATTCGCCCATTTGTGCAGCAACTCTAGATCACGCGCTTCTATGGCTCTCAACGTCAGATTTTTTCCTTTTATATTCACTTAACTCTCCATCAATGAATGATATTCTCTCACTTTTCAAACTTTGCCAAGCCGAAACCAAATCGGCCGAATTCATTGCCGTTGTACATCATATAAACATCTCCATCCATTTCAAAAACGTGCGGATAGCACAGCATATCTGAATCCCAGCTGCCTTCAGTTACGTCGATTCCAGCATTTTCATCATCCCTAATCCAGTTAACCAAGTCAACTGAATGCGCATAACCTATTCTATAGGCTCTGTTCTTATTCTTTCTGAAGTCAGTTGCATGTCGATAACAAAAAAACATGTGGTACTTATCATTTAAATGAATCACAGTTGGAAGAGCCTGACACTCGTCAGCATTTAGCTTGTCCTCTATTAACTGTCGACCTTCTTTGCACCACGAAACACCATCATCAGATGTGGCGTGCGCAATTTTATATACCCGATCAGGTGCATCCCCCGGTTCATGACTTGCCCATTTCGTACCATGGATATACCACATATGATATGTATTGACATATACAGCAACAAACGCATCGCCAACTAAAAACGGCTCATTCAAAGAGGACGTTAATACAGGACCTTTCCCCATTTTTTTAAACGTTACACCATTATCGTCACTCATGGCCAAGCCGATAGAAGCATCAGTTGATACCGACACTTTCCTGTTCCAACCGGTGGTATAGGCGAAAATTCTATCTTTAACTCTGCCGACATTCATCGGGAAAATCCCATGCTCGTCAAAGCAGCCCAATCCCCCCAACTCAATTACTGTATCAGTAGATACTTTGATTATTTCCTTAAAGCTTTTGTCCATATCCACAAATGAAATATGACTTAAGTATTTTCCCGTTTTATCTATTTCTCTTGTCGAGAAGTAGATTCTCACGAAATTATCAAAGACCAGTGCTTGAGGTGATTGAGCGAATTCGACGCAGTTATCCGATAAACGATGTTCCGTTGGATCGAATATCTTTCCTAATTTCTTCCATTTCATAAAGACAGCCCCATATCGGTCAAGACAAATGCCCTTCTAGTTGAGCCAACCCAAAACCATATCGGCCAACCTGGTTTCCGAGATATAACATATATATTTCGCCATCGAGTTCGAACACGTGGGGGTAGGCAATTGATTCGTCATCCCATCCCTCTTCAGAAATATCAATACCTACTTTTGTATCATCCCGAACCCAGTTTGTCATATCATCGGAAACCGCATATCCAATACGATAGCCTCTATCATTTTTTCTGAAATCCAGGCTATATTTATAGCAAAAAAACATGTGATATTTATTGTTATGGAAGAAAACATCCGGACTCGCCTGGCATTCATTTTCCTCTAACTTATTCTCGATAATATCTTTACCATCTCTTATCCAGTTAAGTCCATCGCTTGAATATGCCATACGAATTTTATAAACCGCTTCCGGTTTACCGTTATTCTCCAGCCATTCCGTTCCGGCGACATACCACAAGTACCAGCGGTCATTGAATCTTCTAATTTTTGGGCCACTTAAAACAAACGGGTCATCAATATTGCAGGATAATATTGGGCCCTTGCCAAGCTTGGTAAAGCTTTCTCCGTTGTTGTGGCTTATTGCGGCACCAATTGCCACAGTAAAAGGAATCGATTCACATCTTGTCCAGCCACCATAATAAGCAAGAACATCATTCCCATGTCTTATTACAGATACCGGGTAGGTTCCATACTCATCAAAAGCCCCCAACTCTCCTAACTCTAAAATCGGGGCTTTGGCTATATTCACAACTTCAAACAAATTATGTCTATTCAAATCAACATAAGCAGAATAACTGGTATATTGCCCATGTTCATCCGGTAGCGGTCTACAAGAAAAATAAACTCTGACAAATTCGTCGAAGATCAAAACTGAAGGTGCTTGAGCAAACTCCCTTAGCCAACTTTTACCTTCTACTTCATGAGGTTTAAAAACTAAACCTAGTTTTTTCCATCTAAACACGTTTACTTACCATTATCTATATTGCCAAACCTGTAAATATTAAGGCTTGCGGGTTCAAGTTTGAAATGCAACGGGTTGTTCGGCGTTCTTGTAAATCAATCCAAACCGTTAATAATATTTCTTGGTTGCTACAGCGAGGAGGCTTGCACAATATTCAGGAATTTCTTCTCCAAGTGAATAAAACGCACGCACAGCAGCATCACCCAACGCAATCATCTGCGTTTCGGAAAGCGGCTTAAGATACATCCCTTTCATCGACAGCACTTTCAAACCTGCTTGATAGCAATGATCCCTTAACATATCTACAGTGTATAAACGCCTGTGACCAACCTCATAGTCTTTAGGTGCCATTTTTTCATAATTTTCCAATATCCCCATTTTGTAGCCTGCGCGTCGGTTCAAAGACATACAATTTGGGCCTGAAATAAAAATCAGCCCTTCATGCTTAACCAGACCGGCAAGAAGCTTAAGAGACTCAACAGGATCTTCAACATGTTCGATGACATTGAGGAAAAATATAAAATCATACTTGCGCGTGGTTGAAAAACTTTCCAGAAGTGTTTCATGGCATATCACTTCGGGAACTCTACTTTTTAACAAAGCCACATTTTTTTGTGAAGGCTCAATTACCTCGATATCATCGAATATCTTACATAATTTTTCCGTAGAGGAACCGCTACCACACCCCACTTCTAAAGCACTTTTACCTTCAGTACGATATTGCTTGATGATCTCAATTTCTCGATCAATCATAAGCTCATCCATGTGGTCACCCTTTTCATAAAAGGCGCTAATAGATTCCAAGTGTTCGATTTCTTTTTTGTTCACAAAATCCTCCTAATAAGCTTTATACAAATCATGACAGTCTCAAAAACAGCTCATTGCCAACATCAAGCTAACTTCTTTTACGGTAAGAATAAAAACCTATCCCCGCTTTTTTACCCAGCTTACCTGCGCGAACATATTTTTTTAATAACGGAGCAGGCCTATATTTCCCATCGCCAGTTTCTTCCACAAGGGTCTCCAAGATGCTCAAACAAATGTCTAGCCCAATTAAATCTGCAAGCTCCAAAGGCCCCATCGGGTGGTTTGCCCCCTGCCGCATACAACTATCAATGGTTTTTGCATCAGCAATTCCCTCGGATAATAGAAACACCGCCTCATTGATCATTGGGAAAAGTAAGCGATTAACTATAAACCCCGGAGTTTCGGGAATAACCACAGGATGCTTGTTTATTTCACCTAATACCTGAAGAACAAAAGCCAATGATTCATCCGAAGTTAACTCACCTTTTATCACCTCCACCAACTTCATTGACATGGGCGGGTTAAAAAAATGCACCCCTAAAAACCGGCCTGGCTTTTCCGTAAATGACGCAAGCTCGGTAATACTTAACATAGATGTGTTCGTGGCAATTACTTTCGCATCCGTAGCGATTGAATCTATCTGCTTTAACACAGCAGATTTAACCTGCTTATCTTCCTTTACGGCTTCGATAATAAAATCGCAGCCCGCCATTGAGGTAATGTCATTTGTATAGCGTATACATTCTGTGATGGCGCCTATCTGTTCTTTGTTAACGAGCCCAAGTCTGGATTGAATTATTGCCAATCTATTAAAATCGTTTGCAAAACCTGGTTGCATCTTGTGATTCCAAATTACCGCTGAAATACCACGCGAAGCAAAAAGCAACGCGAGTTGCATCCCCATGTTTCCTGCCCCCGCAATTCCCACAATGTAATTTTGCATTCATTCTCCTTCAATCAACTCATAGTTCGAGCTCAGGCATTCTTTGATTGCATCAACGGAATTGAACATCATTACATCGATGATCGACAACCAAGGTACGAATGCGTGGCCGAACTGCGGATACTCAAATGATTTCGATTGGATAAATTTCAACGCGATGCCCTTCTCCTGAAACGTTTTTTTTGAATACAGCTCCATGCCACCGATGGCGTTCACATAGGTAGTCGCGCCGACCGCTTCACACAAAGCGAGGACCTTGTTCTGATTCTTCAGGTCATGGTCGATGGCGATACCGGAAGATATTCCGATCTCTGTCGTGATACCCAAGTGTTCACAAGTCTTGACGATGGAATGGTGCAGGAAGTGAAACAGGTTAGCTTCTTCATACCACACAATCTGCTCGACCAGCGGCAGCGTCTGCGCAAAATACGGCGCACGTCGATACGCCCCCTTAAATTGATTCAGCAATTTATCTCGATTGAAATCCGCTGCCAGCTCCCGCTCGCACACATCCAGAGTGTCCGAATCGCCTTTCAACGGCAGCGAGAACATCATATCCTTGCCATTCTGCAACATACGGTTGCGATTGATCCAGCCCTTCTTCGTATATTTGATATTATCGTACACGATGAACATATCCACCGCTGCGATCAACTGGAAATAGCCGATGTAGGGGAAGAAATACGGCTGCATGATAGCCAGCCTCATCTCAACTCCTCTATGAAACTGATCGTTTGCTTTGCATCCACTTTTATTGAGCCGCGATGAAACAGGTGATTTCCTCAACTACCTGTATATCCAGATCGGGATAGATCGGCAGACAGAGCACTTTCTGCGCTGCGGCAGTTGCCACCGGAAGATTCTCTCTATGGGCGGAAAGCAAGCCGCGATACATGGGAAAATCCGATATCAGGGGATAAAAATAGCGGCGTGGATGGATGCCGTTATCTTTGAGCTTCTGGTAAAGATCATCCCGGCTGATTGGGTAATCGGTCTCCACCAGAATCGGGAAATAAGAATAGTTGGCAACTTTTTCGCCGGCATCATTCAAACAACGGATACCCTTCACTCCCTTCAGCCGCTCCCGATATGCAGCATCAATCTTCTTGCGGCCGGCAAGCGCTTGACCTATGTATTTCAATTGCAACAATCCCAGAGCTGCATTGAATTCACTCATTTTACCGTTGATGCCGGGCGCAACCACCGTGACCTCTCCGACATGGCCGAAGTTCTTCAGTTGGTCGATGCGTATCTTGGTCTTGGCATCAGGACAAACGATAGCACCGCCCTCAAAAGTGTTGAATACCTTGGTCGCATGAAAACTTAGCACCGACAGATCGCCATGCCCAAGTATGCTGCCCGATTGATCCTGTACACCAAAAGCGTGTGCCGCATCGTAAATCACTTTGAGGTTGTAGTTATCGGCAATTTTCTGGATAGCCTCTACATCGCAAGGATGCCCATAGCAATGTACAGGCATGATAGCTGTCGTTTGCGGCGTGATAGCCGCTTCAATCTTTTCCGGGTCGAGATTCAATGTATTCTGATCGATGTCCACGAATACCGGCTTAATGCCGTTCCACAGCAGCGAATGCGAGGTCGCCACAAAGGAGTGTGGCGTGGTAATGACTTCACCCGTAATTCGCAAAGCTTGCAAAGCGGTGACCAGCGCAATAGTCCCATTGGTGAATAGACTAATATGTTCTACGCCCAAGTATTCACATAGCGCTTTTTCCAACTGTTGGTGGAAGGGTCCACCATTGGTAAGTATCTTGTTGTCCCATATTTGTTGCAAATAAGGGATGAACTCTTCCAACGGTGGTAACGTTGGCTGGGTTACGTAAATATTTTTTTTGCTCATAATCAATACAATTTTGAAGTCGGGGATCGACCAGACTACTGTCTATTTATTTAGTTCTGTCGCATTTAACTGAGTTAGAGCGAGTTTATCAGGCGAGCAGGTGGTCTGGACGCAATTAGCCTGCAAGTACATGAAAAGTGGATTGCCCAGCAACTGATTGTCGAATAGTCGACGTACCCCGCGCTTTTGTATCATATCATCAAGGTTGAAAGAACATTGCCCGTACGCGGCGAATCAATAGATGCACACTAGAATGATTTCCTTTGGAACCTTATGCACTTCATCTTTAGCATCTTGTCTTACCCATCCGACCTCTGGTCAATAGCATAATCGAATTCTTAACCGAGAGGTGTACCAATGCGGCGAAAACATGTGGCTACAAACTTACGATTTATGAAAACCATGTAACGAAGTAAATCTACCACTGCGCTTTAATAACCTCTTCGTCAAGTATCCTGCTGAACTTCATTGCACCTCGTGCATTTATATGGTCTGGCATTTCCCATGTGAAATCGTTCAAAGAAAAGCGGGCGTCATGGGTATAGTCAACAAATTTAATGTGATGTCGGTTGGCGAACTCTGTCAGCTTCCGGTTCATCAATTCAATCTTAGCCTTATCGAGGAGGCGGTGGTAACTGACGTCAGTCGGAGGCAACACAATGACAGCAGCAATATTTTTTTGTTGCAGGAGAGACATCAAAGTCTCCCAATTTCTGAGGTTTCGGTCATAGTTTCTTACGTCGCCCAAAATATTGTGGGCAGCCGCCGCATTCACCCCGAAGATCGCCGACGGATCGTCGACATCGCCGCCATTGTACCAACCCGATGAAGAAGTGATAATATCTACAGGGGTAAGAAAATCAGTTTGAATGTAGGCTTTTGTATCATCGCCATACAGCGCGATTCTGCTGAAATTGTGAGCATTTACCCAAAACTCCCAATCAAGCGGACGCCCCGCCGCCAGTTCGGTGGGGATGTCGAAATACTGCCTGAGGAAAGAATGTCTCCATGAGTTATTGGTGTCATCCCTGTCATCTCCCCCCATGGTGGAGTAATTGACCGTCAGTACGACCATCCGAAGATGCGGCATCTTCTCCAAATATTTTTCTACAAGCTTTGCATCGGAATACATTTCATGCGCAGGAAAAGCCAAATTGAATCCCTTATGCGAAAACGCCTCAGGCGCGACCCCATATAATCCATTGGAGGACCCCGTCACAAGCACCTCGATTTCATCAAGCTGCTGCTCAAGGGCGACCCTTTTTGCATAATAGATGGTATTGACAAAAGATAATCGGTATTCGAAATATCCCAGCATCAAAATCAGAGGGAAGCTAAGAAGGACAAGCTTGCCGACCACCCGTTGCACGGCACTGTGTTCGCCTAGCGCACTCCATAGGACAAAAAAGAAGAGAGCGACCAGAACGGCCAGCATTACGTAAACGACCAGTAGATGTTGATGTGGCAGGCGGGGTAGATTACCTTTGATGACGGAAATATCTTCTATCTGTCCACGGAAGGCAGGAGATGTATCAAATCCGCCTCCAACCAAGAGCTGGGATGTTTCAATAGACAAGCTCGCCCCAGAATAATTAAACACAGGATGTGCATTTAGACTGGCCCGAACAAACGCGCTATTCAACGCCTCCACTTCAAGTTCGTACCATTCCCCTGCTTTTAGCGTTGTGCTTACCGTGATTTCTTTTAGCCCGCCGGGGACCGCCAAGTCGTGAACAATGACGGAAGCCGTAGAACCGGAAATCACCAACTGCATGCCCCGATTCATAGGTCCGGTCTGAAACAAATTATGAATTCCATCCATGCTCTCGGTACGAAAACGAAGTTTCAGACAAACATAAGCATTGTCGGGGTTCTTGATTTCTCCGAACGCAATGGGAGTGGGGGAAAAAAAATTACCTTTAGCGACAGAAATATTTTCTATCTGCCCTCGGAAGAATCGAGATTGATCAAACCCCCCTCCCACCAAAAGTTCGGATGTTTCCATAGACAACGTCGGGGCAGCATAATTAGCCACGGAATGCCCATCCAATGAGACCCGAACGAACCCACCGTTTAAAGCCTCTACGTCCAGTGTATACCACTGCCCTGTCTTTAGCTCTGTGGTTAATGTGATTCCTTTCAGCCCCCCTGGTGCAGCCGAATCGGGAACAACGATGGCGGCAGTTGAGCCGGAAATCTCCATCCGCATGCCGCGATTCACTGGAGCCGTCTGAAACAAATTAGGGTTACCCTCCGTGCTTTCGGCACGAAAACGAAGTTTCAAACGAACATAAGCATTGTCGGATTTTGTGATGTCTCCGAGTTTGATCGGGGATGTTTGTCTATAGTCGTATCCAGTGACGTCAATATTTTCAACTGTCTCAGGGTTAAGGCCGTAAAGATAAGGCCCCGCGTGAATGGTTTCGGGACTCTTCGTGATAAATTGCACATCAGAGGGATCACGTAGATTACCTTTAGTAAAAAAAATACTTTCTATCTGACCACGGAAAGAGCGAGAAGCGTCAAATCCGCCACCAACCAAAACTTGGGATGTCTCCATAAACAAACTCCGCGAAGTATAATTAGCTACTGGAAGTCCATCCAACGTAGCTCGAACAAACGCCCCGTTTAATGCCTCTACCTCAAGTATATACCACTGCCCTGTCTTTAGCTCTGAGGTTAGTGTGATTCCTTTCAGCCCCCCCGGTGCTGCCAAATCGGGAACAACGATGGCGGCAGTTGAGCCGGAAATCTCCATACGCATGCCCTGATTCACGGGTGCTGTCTGAAACAAATTAGGATGCCCGTCCATGCTCTCGACACGAAAACGAAAATTAAGACGAACATAGGCATCATCGGGGTTCTTGATTTCTCCGAGCGCGATAGGAGAATTTTTCCCAGAGTTGTATTGCCCTACGTGAACGGTTTCAAGAGTGTCGACAACGGACTTTGTAGTGGGCAGATAGCCGTTGATCCAAAAAGCTGCATCCATTGAATATGCATACAGCGTAGCGACCGCCACGAACAAAACAGCTGCCAAAATTTTCATGTAGCTTTGTACCACCACGTTACTTTCCTTAATAAGACTGATATCTTGTCGAAAATCTGACTGCCATCAGAAATCAAAATTGAAAATAGATGAAGTTTCTACTACCCAGCCACACTCCAAGAAAGGCGATAGACAGTATCCCGATTTGATACACGGACCACCGAACCCACGAAGGACAACTCAACAAGCGCTCCTCAATGTTCACTTGAGCCTGCACTGAATGCGCTGCGACCAGGAGTAATATAAGCGCGCAACTTAAATTGAATTGTTCCGGGGCAACCACCATAGAAGCGGTCATCTTGTCGAAAAAATCAGGGATCTGCGTACCGAACAAGTTGCCGACGGGAAAAACCCAGTCGGTAATGTGACGGATAATCAAAAATGCATCGTCAATGGTCTTAGCGCGAAAGAAAATATAAGAGAAATTAACAAAAGAAAATGTAACCGCTAACATGACGGCATTGAACAGCCAAGCCGGCATCGCTTTTGCGAGCCTCTTACGCTGTTTCGAAAGCACTGCCTCAAGTGAAAGGCCAACGCCATGAAGCAAACCCCATACGACAAACGTCCAGTTTGCACCATGCCAAAATCCACTTACCCAAAAAGTCACCATCAGCGCAGCAACAATCCCGTACAAGCCTCTGTCTCGAAACCCCATGGCAATGGGCTCATACACATAGTCGCGTAACCAGGTAGAGAGAGAAATATGCCAACGACGCCAAAACTCGGATAATGACTTAGCTGCATACGGGCGATCGAAATTCAACATAAGATTAAAGCCCATCACGCGGGCGGCTCCACGCGCCATGTCGGAATAACCTGAGAAATCACAAAACACCTGGAAAGTAAAAAACAAGGTCGCCGCCATCAGCACGCCGCCATCGAAATTTTCAGGATGATCGTATACCGGCGACACGAACTGGGCGAGACGATCAGCAATAACCGCTTTCTTAAACAAACCCCAAGCCATGAGCCGTAGCCCTGAAGTCACATCATCGTAGTTAAATCTATGCTCTTCACGAAACTGATGCAGCAAGTTCTGAGGCCGCTCAATAGGACCCGCAACCAATTGCGGATAGAACATTACATACAGCGCATATATGCCGAAGTGCCGTTCCGGCTTTTGATTTCCACGATAAACCTCAATGACATAACTCAAGCTTTGAAAGGTATGGAACGATAGGCCGATAGGAAGCAGCAGATGCAATGCCGCAAGGGCTATATCAGAGTGCAGAAGCCTTGCGAGCTCATTTACATTCCAGGTAAAAAAGTCGTAGTATTTAAAAAAGAAAAGAATAAGACATGTAAAAATGATACTTAGCCAAAGCCACCCACTTCGCTTACGACCCTCGGATTTTTCAATCTGAATCGCCGCAAAATAATCAATAATAATTGTTGCTGCGAGTATCAGTAAATACGCAGGGACGAAAGCCATATAAAAAACACAGCTGGCAATGAGCAGCAGCAGCCAGCGAAATTTGAATGGCGCGAGAAAATATAAGACCGTAACTATAGGAAAAAAAACCAGGAACGACCACGAATTAAACAACATCAACGCCACCATTTATCAAAAAATTAACGCCATTAATATGTCGGCTCGCTGACGCCAGAAAAAATACCGTATCCGAAACCTCTTCGGTTGTTACCAAGCGCTTTAGAGGATTACCGTTTGCAATTTCTTCAACCTGCCGATCATCGAGATGGCTAATAAGCGAAGTCTTCATCATTGATGGTGAAACGCAATTCGATGTGATGTTATGACGCATATTCTCTTCAGCCCAAGACCGACTGAGTGACAAAAGGTAGGCCTTATTAGCAACGTATTCGGAAAGACCTAATGGCGGGCGATTTGCCAGGTAAGATGTCAGCACAGTGATAATTCGACCACTTTTCTTTTTTCTGAATTCCTTTATTGCCTGCTGAGTGATGCGCAAAGTAGGCATGACGTTTTCAGCGAAGCTGGAAAGAAAGCCATCTGGATCACTTTGATGAAAATGCTTTGTTTTCATCCCTGTTAGTGCATTATTAACCAAAATATCCAGATTCATTTCTCCCATTCGACTGAGCAAATGATCCAGACTGTTTGGATCAGTAAAGTCGCAAGCAATAGCTTCTGTGCCTGAAAACTCCTTCTCAATTCGACGTGCTTCTTCAACAGAATTGTTAAAAGTAAAGTAAACCTGATAGTCCCCAGTCGCTGCAAAACGGCGAGTCATAGCGCCGCCTAACCCGGAAGCGCCGCCGGTAATTAATACGCTAATGATTTCAGATCTCCTTAGACTCTGAGGTTTTACCAATATTGAGCTTAGCCGAGGCCACAATTTTATCATCGGCCACATTGCGGAACTTACAAACTAACTCAACAACATTAACAGAGTGATGCACATCGTGAATTACCACCTCAAGTGCTAATTTGTCGTCTAAGTAGACAGGTCGCTGAAACTTAATCTCTTGAGATAAAATAATCGCTTCCGGCACGGGCAAACACATTCCTACAAAATAGGACAAAAATCCATTGAGGATATTTCCATGCATAACTTCTGAGCGAAAACCACGAGCAACAGCATATGCTGCGTCCGTGTGCAACCGATGACGATCGCCGAAAATGGAAATAAACCCTTCATGGATGCCAGTCGACACCACGAAATGTTCTGTAAACTTGTCACCGACATTAACCATGCGCCCTACCCTAAACTGGTAGCGATAGCGTCACACATATCACCCACGTTTTTCCACGATCTAATTTCAGCGCTGCTGAATTTAGCTTTAAAATGCTTTTCGATAGCCACGATGAACGTAATGTGATTGAGAGAATCCCAATCGTCCACATCCTGAGCCGTTGTCTCTCGATTGAGAACGACATTAGGGTCATCGACAACATCTTGAAATATATGATTGAGTGCCTTAAGTATCTCTGCCATTTCCATTCTCTCCTTACTTAGTACCATTTTGTTTGAACAAACTTGTAACTGATTCGGCCATTGCGCACTTCCTCTTCAACCACGCAGTCCGCGTTAACCTCTTCCTTTCTAAAACCGGGGTGAAACTCACCTGCCATTAAGGGGGATGCGTTCCTGTATGGCATTGCCAGAGAATATCGTATGTCATTATTCTCAAGAAAGAACATGAGATTCACAGCATGAAACCGAGGCGCACGGAGTTCCTTGGATACATTGCGCGGCAGATCAAGAAAAACCTCATGACATAACTTAAGCTGCGGAATAATATCGCTATAATCAAAGTTATATTTATCGCGAACGGTATCAATCTCAAAATGTCTCACGCCGGTTGCATTGGGATAAAATGACGGGTAGGTTTCCATTCCCCCTTTGTTTGTTACGTAAAATATAGATCCCCCGAAAATCAAATGCGCACAGGCTACCGTCACGGCCAAGCCACGCAGCATTTTAGATTCCGAAGCGGCCAGAAGGATAAGAAAAGAAGCGCTGGCAAATCCACCCCAGAAGGGGAAGCTTCGATACGACCCGCCCACCTTGTTCAACACAAGAAGAAAAACGAAGAAAAACGCATAAAATGCAACCAGAACAAGCAGAATGCGCAGGTTGGGCCTAGTTGTCTTTACTGCAGACCATGCAAGCAACCCCATTATTAAAACACCCGCGATAACCGACGATAGCTGTTCAAAATCGAATGTTAAAGAGTGATTTCGGATTACAATAAATAAAAGGACATAAATCCCAACCAACCCGAGAGCCCCCCATAATTTTAAATAGGGCCTGGTCATGAGATAGGATCTGGTTCTTGCAACGGAACTCCAGATTAGCAAGCCCACAATGAACAAAGCGCCAAAAAATGTTGCAGGACTGCCGAAGTACGAAACATATGGAAACAAAAAGGTACCGATGACCATATCGGAAAACGCAACCGGATCAGTTATCAAATGAAGTGGCTGCACAACAATCTGCCGGATAAATTCTTGCCTCTCCTCCACCGTTGCAAACAGCCGATAAATGCCTCGCGCCATTGCCGCCTCTCCGCCGATCATGGCGGGTGCCAGCCCAAATTGACGCTGCATAAAAGCGATGATAAACGGATGAACTGCAAAGACGGTTATTGCTAACCCCACGAGTTCCAACCAAAGCCATTTGCTTAGCAGAATGCCATTGCGCAATATGCCATTTGCGCAAATCAATACGAAGAGCCCAAGACAGACCGGAGGACCAAATTCCGGATAACTGATGATCGCAGCAAGAGCAAGAAGATATGCAAAATACCGGTCTTTAGAATCGACCTTACCCTTATTCAAGATCACGATAACAAAAGCGGTTAGCGCAATTGCCAAAGCAAGACAAGTCGATGAACCCCAAGCGTTAAAGTCCTTTGTATATTGAAACCAATACCCGAAAACTGTTGCCAGCGCCAAAAAACCGCTTAGGAACCTCGGACCAAGTCCCTTCCAGAATAGCGCGAACAGGCCGGAAAACTGCAGCACCCTGATAAAGACCTCCCATGCGTTTGCAAGCCGATACAAATCGCGGGGCGTAGCCCAGGAAAACAGCACAAATGCGATCTCGGCGGCCGGTCTAGCCTTAATTTCGCTCACGGCCAAGGGTAATAGGGGATGGAGGAAATAAGCCCGCTTATCGCCATTGAACGCGAGGCGTTTAAGCGCATCTTCGAAATAGCTCATGGTCTCTTTTTCAAAGAGAATGCTGGCGCCAAGATAAAAGAAACGATCAAGGGGAAACCCTTGGAACAACTTTTCGGAAAATGGAATTAACGATCCATGGAGGATAACGACTATTGCACCGCCTGCAAGCCAGAGCGGGGCATCAATGGTCTGCCTGGGCCAGTTTCGTGTTAGACATATGGCTGCAAATACAAGAACAGCAACAAACATGAACGACATAAAATGTGTCGATATCGCCTGCATCCAAAGCATGCTTCCAATAATGAGAACACATGCAAAACCAGTAATCGGTGCAAACAAAATACGATCTGTATTATTGTCGAAGAATTTTCGATTGCACAAAAACCCAAGAAGCGTCGCTTCGATCAACCACCAGCTGATTTGCAGAATATCAAACATTTAAAAAATCTTAATCTATATTGAAAAAAGCCGGACAAACTTTATTGTACAACATTTTAGCATCTGGAGTGGTTGCTTAAACCCCATATGCTGAGCAATACGTCCGCCGTATGCATAGCGAACAGAGTCCCCGACGACAACCTGCTTACTTCGTCTTGCCGGCCTGTAAACTGGAGCCTAAAACAATTCGTTACCGGGGCAAGTAATTAGCGAGCTGTTGTAAATCATCAGAAAGCCACATAGGGGAGCCGCCTGTTACAGCATATACCCCGCCGCTCTCGCATCGCTATAAAACATTTTGACCGTATCCAAAGAGAATTCATCCAGATCATATCCGACCTGAGAAAGCTTCTTTAGTATGTCGTTGGTGACCGTTATGATGTGGCATCCTATAGCATCTGCCTGGAATATGTTTAAAAGTTCTCTCGGGCTTGCCCAAATAAGCTCAGCGGCGGGTGATGCTTTCAGCAGCTCAACCGATGCAGTCATCAAGGGCAAAGGATCTCGTCCCGTATCAGCAATGCGGCCGGCAAATACCGACACATAACTGGGCACATCAGGGCTCAACACAGCAACTACATCACGCACTTGCGATAATGTCATAAGTGCCGTTACGTTCAACTTAACTTTCTGCGAGGCCAGTTTTTCAACAAGCGCATAACAGGTTTCTTTCTTGGTATTGGTGACCGGTATTTTGACGTAAACATTCTCGCCCCAACTGGCAATCTCTCGCGCCTGACGTTCCATGTCAATGAAGTCATCCGAGAACACCTCAAAGGATAATGGCTTATCCTTGATCTCTGACAGAATCTCCAAGGCGAACGATTTATAGTCTCTAATCCCCGCCTTGTTCATCAAGGTAGGATTTGTCGTCAATCCCTTGATGAAAGGCTTGGCATGCATATCCAGCATGCCTTCCTTGTCAGCCCCATCTGCGAAGATTTTTATATTCAGTTGTTCAACGGTCTTCACTGCCTTTCTCCTTTGATAGAATTATTTGAGCGGCCTCAAGTAAAGACCCTGCAACAAAATCGTACGCCTCTGGCTGTCGTTCATCATAACCATAGTCGATAAAAACGGTCTTACATCCGGCATTTTTACCGGCTTCCACATCCCGCCACCGATCGCCGACCATGTAGCTTCTATTCAAGTCAACGTTAAACTCAAGCGCCCCTGCGTGCAGCATCCCCGCCTTGGGTTTACGACAGGCACATTCGTCACCGCTATCGTGATAACACATAATGAATCGATCCATCGGCATCCGCTCACCGAGATAGGCGTTAATCGAATCAACGGTGTCGCGTTTCAATATGCCGCGCGCTACGTCAGGCTGATTGGATACAGTAATCAGGATAAATCCCGCCGCCTTCAGAGCCAAGAGCGCTTCGGTGACGCCTGGCAGGATTTCAACCTCTGCCAGATCTCGTGGCGGATAGGGCAGTCCACCCCGCACCAAAGCGCGATTCAGTACTCCATCGCGATCAAGGAAAATAGCGCGCGCTTTCGGGGTAGAGTCCAAGCTCACTTAACCGCCGACTCCCATTTGGTATCATTGGCCTTGAGCTTGGGGTGCGAGACCAACAGGTGCCATACCACAGCCTGAAATGCTTCAGAGTGAGGGGTAATTGTCTCAGTGTTTACCGTCGGGATAATGACGCAGACATCAGCCACCTTCGCGGTGTAACCGCCATCGCGTCCAATAATTCCCGTTACTTTAGCGCCCACCGACTTGGCATGCTTTAGCGCCTCAACCAAATTTGGGCTGATGTTCTTTTCCAAATCACCACCACCCACAGACAAGATGAACAGGACATCCTTTGCACCTAATCGACTAATTTTTAACCATTCGGCGAATATGGTGGACCAACCTTCATCATTGGTGCGAGCGGTCAATTCCGACACATTGTCGGTGGGCGCATAAGACTCAATTCCCACGATCTTGCGAAAATCGTTCACCGCGTGGGAACAGTTGCCCGCGCTGCCGCCAACACCCAGAAAAAAGATCCGGCCCTGCTCTTCCTTAACGGTTGCCAAAAGGTCTGCCATCTTTTCGATAGAGCCTACGTCTAACGTATTGAGGATGGTGATAGCTTCATTAACATGCTGTTGTGTATAGTTCATTTCTCAATGCCTCTAATAAGATATTCTTCTGTCTCTTTCAGGCCCTCATGGGAGCCAATCTCATAAAATCGCTCAAATACCTCATAACCGGCCAGCCGCCCATCCAAGGATAGGCGATGATAAACCTCGGCGAGGTCAAATGCTTGGCCTTCCGGGTAGCCCAGCAGCACGTCGTCTGACAGTACACCCAGCCCGTAATCGATATAGGCCATCTCTTCAGAGGGGGCGTGCTTATTGTACTCAATCAATCTGCCCTCATTGAAAAGCACGTTGCTCCTATCCCAGCGGTCACCGTTTTTAAGCACTGTCATCAGCGCCGGCTGGCCTTGCGCCCGGAAACACGCTTCGACATCAACGAAACCGATGGGTAGATACGAGTCGCCGTAAAACACGAAAAACGCGTCGCCCAGCATGGGTAACGCCTTTCTGAGCGCTCCGCCGGTACCCAATAAACGGTCTCCATCATGGGAATAATCAACCCTAAGCCCAAAACGCCGACCATCCTCAATCAATTCCTCAATCTGCTCACCAAGGTAGCCGAGGCACAACACAACATGCCTCACACCCTGCTGATGCAAATAATCAAGCTGCCATTCGATAAAAGGACGTCCAGCCACTTCAACCAGGGCTTTCGGGATTGTCTCTGTAATCGGTCGTAGACGCTTAGCCAGTCCACCCGCCAAAATTGCGACGGGCAACATCAGGATGACAATACGACTGAGCTGCCTTCAAAATCAAAGCGGAACCTTACTTCCTCCAGCCCCGCCGCACTCATCGCATGCCTTAGCTTGTTACGATCCTTCGCCATAAACATTAGGAAGCCGCCACCGCCTGCTCCCACCAGCTTGCCGCCTACCGCGCCATTATTCATGGCCAGGTCATACCATTGATCGATCTGGGGATTGCTCATACCGCTTGAGCGTTGTTTTTTATGCAGCCAATGCCTATGCATGATCTCACCGAAGGCGGCGGTATCACCCTGTTCAAGAGCGTCCTTACTCTGATAACCCAACTCCTTTACATAATGAAGATTTTTGAGCATATCGTCATCGCTGTCCTTGGTGCGCACGTCCTGATCCTTCAAGATGCTGCCCGCACTGCGCGAATATCCCGTAAAGAACAGCAGTAAATTATCTTCCAGGTCAAAAAAGGTATCCATACTTATATTCAGGGGTCTTGCCGTCACCCTATCATCCTTGTGAAAGGTGAAACAGGTCACACCGCCAAAGGCAGCAGCATATTGATCCTGCTTGCCGATAGGCTCACCCAAACGGTCGATTTCGATGTGACAGGCAAGCTCTGCCAACTCCTCTTGGTGCAGATGTCGGCGACGATGGGCATAAAGCGCCTTCAACAATGCAGTAGTAAAACTGCCGGAGGAGCCCAACCCGGTGCCCGCGGGGATGTCCGCCAAGGTCGTGATTTCTACCTGCGGCGTCTTGAAATCGAGCAAACGCAAGGATTCACGAATGATGGGATGTTTGACATCGGCAATATGATCGACATGTTCCAACTGCGAGTACTTAAGGTAGATACCCGGTGTAAACGGACGCATCACGTTCACGTACACATATTTATCGATAGCGGCCGCCAGCAAAAAACCTTCATGCTCACGGTAATAGGACGGCAAGTCGGTGCCGCCCCCGCCCAAGGTAATGCGTAAAGGACTACGCGCAATGATCATAACCAGACTCCTTATAAATTTGTTCAATAACTTTCAATGCAGCATAAGCATCACCCAACCCGGCTGCCGGAACGCGATTCAGGCGAATATCGTCATAAAGCTCAGCCATCTCAACCTCCCATGAATCATCGCCCATAGGGTATTCCCACGCTGTCGTTTCCGGCGGACCCATTTCGGGCAACATCTTATAGTGGGTCAGACGTTCCACGCCATAGCTGCCGCCCAAGCCGGAAATATCCAACTTGCCGACCCGACCATAAATTTCCATCGAAAACAGGTTCTTCCACTCGGTACACGACGCATGCAAAAAAGCCACTTGCTGCGTTGGCGTCTTGAGGATCATAAAACCGTTGTCGTCGACCGGCATATCCCAATAGTAGGTGTGCGCAAAGCCCTGCACCTCGGTAAAGTTCCCGAGGAACCAGCGTGAAAGATCGATCAGGTGCGGCCCTTGGTCGATCAGTTCGCCGCCGCCGGAAAGTACCGGATTAGCGCGCCATTCCTTGTCATAGCCAAGCCGCGCCCCATGCCCGTAACGCGCCCGAATGAACATCAACTCACCCAGTTCGCCGGAATCGACAATGTCTTTTGCCTTGCGCAAGGCGCGATGGTAACGGTGGTTGAATCCGACATGCACCTTCACACCGTGCCGTTCAGCCGCCGCCATCACCGGTTCCAATTCAGCGGGATTGCGCGCCGCAGGCTTTTCCACCAGCACATGTTTCCCCGCCTCAATCGCGGCCAGTGTAATTTCTGCCAGTGAATCATGGAGGGTGGCGATCACAACAACCTCAACTTCCGGTAATGCCAAAAGGCCCCGCCAATCGTCGAACACCTTGGCGCCGCTGTTTCCCGCGAGAACTTTTGCCCTCGCCTCCATCACATCCGCGCAAGCAACCAGTCGTCCTTCACCAAGGAACTTAGACCGTTTTTGACCAATCAAGCCACAACCAATAATACCGACACCAAAACTCATTTATCCCCCCACAAGAAACCTCGATCCCGCCCTGCAATACGCCGCAAGGTATAAACATCACTTGAATTCAACTCATCGAAATGTTCCGGCCAATGTTCCCAGTTATCCCAAACTGCACTGATGAGTTTGCCGGTAATGCCATCGCTGGCAGCAGATGCCAGGAACAAGGCAAGGTCAGTCCCTTGATCCAGCCCTGCACCGCCCGATTCTTTCTGCTTAATTGACCTGTCAAAAAATGCTTGCCCCACTTTCTCCGGCCCGGCAGCCAGTACTTCATCAAGCATACGCGTATTCAACGCACCGGGAGCAATTGCATTCACATCAATATCAAACTCTCGTACTTCTTCTGCGAGCGTTTCCGCAAAGCGCACGATTGCAGCCTTGGATACGGCGTATGCGCTGATGTTTGGCATTGGGTTAGTGGCACCGCCACCGGAGAGCTGAATGATCTTTCCTCGTTGCTGTTCTTTCATAACGGGCAACACGGCTCTGCACATCAATATCGAGCCAAACAGGTTTATCTCGATTGCCTGAATCCAATCCGCCCAATCAACCGCTTCGATGGGTCCCATCGGGCCGTAGATGCCCGCGTTATTGACCAGAATATCGATTCGCCCAAACCGTTGTATAACCGCCTCGACCAATTGCTCAACACTCTTTGGATCGGACACATCTACCGGTATAGCCTCAATAACCTGGCCTGCCACTAATTCGCGAGCCAATTCCTCGCGTACTTTTAGCAACAAATCACCATTTCGCGCACACATTACGACTGATGCACCGGCACTCACATACTTGCGCGCAATCTCTAGCCCGAGCCCCTGATTAGCGCCCGTAATGATCGCAATTTTTCCATGCAATAATAACGACATTGTTTTACTCTCTAACAGGAAGGTGTTCCAACTGCGATATAACGAAGTTGTGTCGTTGAACCCAAAGATGAGAGGAAGCGATTAGGGTCGAGTACAACCAATCCGGGACTGATATCGACAACACCTTCAACAGGAATCTGTTTGTATTCCGGCCATTCGGTCCCGATCAGGAGCGCTTGCGCTTGTCCCACCGCAGCCAGCGCATCGTCGAAACGCTGCACAAGGCCATTCCATTCAGGAGGCAATTCTTTTACCGCTGGATCATGTACCCGCACATTGGCGCCTTGCTCAATTAGCCAGTTACACAACTCGACGGCAAGCGAGCGGCGCAAAGTATCGGTGCCGGGTTTGTATGTCAGCCCCCAGACAGCTACGGACACTCCTTGCAAATTCGGAAAGAGCGCCTTCAATTTGCGTCGCACCCAATCCTTATGCTGATCGTTGCTTGTCTTGACCGATTCAAGCAAAGGTATAAAAACATCCTGCCCAGTGCTAACCGCTTTGAGAAACTCAATATCGCGTGCTAACGTGCCGCCGGCGAAAGCGCCCCCGGGGGAAAGATATGCTTTGGGACCAATCCTGTTCTCGGATTTAAGCCCCCGCTCTACCTCTTTGGCATCCGCACCGACCATTTCGCAGACCGAAGCAATTTCGTTGGCGAACACCACCGAGGTTGCGAGGAAGGCGTTGATCGCGTGCTTGGTCATTTCCGCCGATTCTACCGACATCCATTCGATTCGATCGGTGATCGGCTGTAGCAATCGCCCAATTCGCTCCTTATCCCGCTCAGAACGTACGCCAACAACTATACGATCAGGCTTTAAAAACACATCCAATGCTTTGCCCAAGCGCAGATTTTCTGGCGAGCAGGCAAAGCTCAATGCCTTCTCCGGACAGAGCTTGTCGGCAATTGCCTCCATCCGCCGAATCGAGCCTACCGGCATCTGCGAAGACATCAGTACAGTCGAATTGGCCGCCAGGAAAGGCAGCGTAGCTTCTACCTGAGCCACAACGAAATCGACATCAGCCACATCACCTTCATCGACCGGCGTGTCATATGCGACCCAGAGAAGTTCGATGTCGCTCGGCAGTTCGTCAAGATTTGCGGTAAATTGCAATAAATCCGATTGCTGTCCCGCCTTAATCAAGCTTTCCAAACCTGGCTCGAAAATGGGAGGCGAACCGGCCTGAAGACCCTGAATCACGCTGCCATCAAAATCCAGGCCGATGACCTTGTGACCTACCGATGCAAGACATGCCGCAGTCACGGAACCAAGATGCCAAAGTCCTTGGACGCAAACCTTCATTCCCGCGCCTCCATAACCCATTTGTTATTGCGCAAGAACTCCACCGTCTTTACTACCCCTTCGTTGATGGAATACTTTGGCGCCCACCCCAACGAACGAATCTTCTTCGTATCCAGAAAGATAAACGGGTTATCGCCAATCCAGCCGCGGTCGCCGCCGGTGTACTCCCGCTTGGGCTGAACGTCCAATGTCTGGCTAATCCAGCCGATCGAATCGTTAACCTGACAATAACCATCCACTCCCAAGTTTAAGATATTGACTTTGTCAGTCGCCTTTTCAACGGCAACCTGTATCGCGTCGAGGCAATCCTGAATGTAAAGGTAGGACTTACGTTGCTCGCCGTTGCCCAAAACCCGCAACTGTGAGGGATCATCTTTCAGCTGCTTGTAAAAATCGAAAACATGCCCGTGGGTGTACCGTTCGCCAAGAATGGATACGAAACGAAAGATCCACGATTGGAAACCGAAGCCTTCGCAATACGCTGCAATCAAGCCCTCGCACGCGAGCTTTGAGGCCCCATAGAGAGAAGTTTGAACCGGGAACGGCGCATCTTCAGGCGTGGGAATCACTGCCGCTTCGCCATAAACGGATCCGGTGGAAGAAAAAGCAATCCGCTTGATGTCATTAGCCCGCATCGCTTCCAACACGTTATAGGTAGCAATGGTGTTTTGTTCCAGATCTCTGCGCGGATGCTCGGTACCGAATCGAACATCGGCATTCGCCGCAAGATGAAAAACCATCTCGCCACCGGCGAACGCCAGCTTCAATGAATCGAGATCAAGCAGATCAATTTCGACGAGCCGAAAATTGGGATGGACCAACGCCCCCTCAAGAAACCGCCGCTGGCCTGTGGAAAAATTGTCGATACCCGTCACTTGATGGCCGTCAGCCAATAAGCGGTCAACCAAACTGCTGCCAATAAATCCAGCGCAGCCGGTCACAATACATTTATTAGTCACGCAAAGACTCCTTGTTACGGAAAACCCAAAACTTTGAAGCTAAATATCCGACGCTAACCGTAACCACGATTGATATCGCAGCACTAAAATAGGTCGAAATGCCTAGCTTATCTACAAAAAACGACACGATACTGAGCATAATTAAATAATTGATTATCAAAACACCCAAATAACGCATCCACTGATGAATTACCCGATCATCTACAATACGGAAGGTAAATTTACGGTTAGCCAGGAAATGAAAACTAACCGCCAGCACATAAGCAATACTGACACCCAATCGGTAGTCAAGCGTAAAAACCTCAACACTTAAAGCCAGAAATCCAAAATAAATAAGCGCTGTAAGTCCGCCAACAACCAAATAGGAAAAAAACTCTGAGTTTATTATTTTTACAACTAGATTCATTAGGTAGATATCCTTCTTGGCTTAAATGTTGCGCCTATACATAAGTTGCAAAATTCGGCTTTAAGCGGGATAGGAAAAAAAGTTGAAGTATCCATCGAAAAATAAGGGGCCAATTCTTCAAAAATCTCGTGAGGACGGTTGATATGTTCCCGCTCGATAAACCAGCGATAACTCTGTTTGTAGCGGGCCTCAAATATCCGCTGTGCAGATATTCTGCGCGCCAAAGAATAAGCCAGGCTACCCTCGCACGGGATGACAATGGATAGTACGCCACGATTCTTGTCGCAAAGCCGGTGCATCTCTCTAACCGCGGCGGGAAGGTTCGGAAGATGTTCCAGCACGTGAATAGCCAAAATACGGTCAAAGTACTCATCTTCAAAATCCATACGCATCTGACAATCGCCAACAATAGCGTGAATGTCGGGAAATTGGTTGCGCAACTGCTCAACCATATTTTCCCTTATGTCGACAGCAAAATAATTTTCTTTCTGCTGTTCATTGAGATGCTCGTACTTAAGATGCTCACCATTCCCGGCGCCAATCTCTAATGTTCGAGTAAAGTCTTGCGGCGCTGCTTTGACTACGTAGTTATGATTAAATTCATCGACAATACCGTAACGGCGAGGGAGCACTTCGTGCCAATAGCGCACAAAATCATCGTTAATTGCTTTTTTCTCAGGACTAAGTTCTGAAAAAGTCTTTGGCCATTTCTTTGAGCTATTACTTGATTCCATCTTGCCAATCTCCATAATAAATTTAATGTCCGTTCTTGAGTGCTACAGCAAGAACCCTTATTCCAAAAAATAGTTGAAAAGTAGACAGGTACTTGGATTCGAATTTCATTGCCCAGTTAACAAGACCATTTCCCGATGTGCTAGCTGCCTGTTCACGTACAACCGCTTTGTTTTTTCGGAACGGGGACCACTTATTCAACAGCTTAACGGCCGCAAAAGCAGGGAAAAGAATAAAGCCAAGATGCGACGTCCTACAGACCTTGAACCCCGCTGCGGTCAGCTTATCGCCTAATTCCGATGCAGCGTAACGCCTGAAATGATGCAATTCCGCATCATAGGCATCGTAAAGTCTTGGACCGGCCGGCACCTCAATGATTAGAGCGCCTCCGGGCTTCAACAGATTGAACGCTTTTTGAAGTGCGCCGACATCATCTTCAATGTGCTCAAGCACATTTAACATCACCAGTACATCGACACTGTGGTTTGGCAACGGGCATTGAAGCAAGTCAAAACGAATCAGAGGTACGCCGGGCAGCGTCTTTGCCAATCGATAAAGCGGCTCCTTGACTACATCTGCGCCCACAATGACCGCTTCAGGAAAAGACGCTGCTAAATCACGGATCAAAAAACCTGAAGAACACCCAATCTCCATGATCACGGATTGAGGGGACGGTAAAAATTTTTTAACTTGTTCTACGGCGTCATGTCGCGAAGCAAGGTCGACGGGGTGGCTATCTCCGGCCGCCTCTTCATGTAGCGCTGTCAAATCATCCGACCAGCCGGCAAAATTTTCGCTGTATTCAAGCACTGGCGTGCATTGCTCACCGAATAAAAAATTATGGCCATCCCATTTAGGGGAAACCGAATAGCCCGCCAGCGGAGGCAAGTCAAAAGGCAGCATCACTCTCTCCCTTCAAAATTAACCTGCCGATCCACGATATACATCGGTCGTCGCTTCACTTCATCGTAAATACGCCCGACGTACTCTCCAATCAGGCCCAAACCAAGCAACTGTACGCCTGCGAAGAAGCTCACCACCAATACAGTGGTGGAAAGTCCGGGCGTTAAATCGATACCGATAAGTTTTTGTATCACGTACCAGGCACCCAATAGAAAACTTAACCCAGCCAAGATAAACCCACCTATGGACATCACAAACAAGGGCCGAGAACTGAAACTGATCAGGCCGTTGAGGCCTATTTTGAGCGATCCGGTCAAACGGTTGTAGTTGCCCACCCCCGCATAACGCTCATCGCGGTCGTATTCGATGAAGGCCTGCTTGAATCCGACATAAGCCACTAGGCCACGCAAAAAACCATGACTCTCATTCAGCCGTCGTAACTCCTCGATGACCCGCCGCGTCATGATGCGGAAGTCGCCGGTGTTGCGAGGGATCTGCACATCACTAAATTTGTTAATGGCTGAATAGCCAAGATGGGAAATGATACGCTTAACCAGCGTTTCTCCCTTGCGGGAACGCCGTTTGGCATAAACCACCTCGTAACCCTCGGCCAGCTTGGCATAGAGCGGTTCGATCAACTCCGGTTGATCTTGCAAATCGACATCGATCACCAAACAGGTTTCGCCCGTACAGGCTAATATCCCGGCCATCGTCGCCGCCGGCTGGCCGAAGCGGCGAGAAAATACCATCAACTTGATGCTCGGGTTGCGATTGATTTCTTCCAGAATTACGCCTTCAGTGTTGTCGGGCGAAGGATCGAGGGCGAAGATAATTTCGTAGCCCACCCCCATGTTAGCCATCACCGCCTCCGTCCGCTCAAGGAAAGGACGAATGTTCGCTTCTTCTTTGTAAACCGGCACGACAATCGAAATCAGAGGATCCATAGTATCAACACAAAATATAAGATAAAAAAGGGCTGATAAACAACCCGCGCAGTATTCTAACAGAAATCAGGCGGCGTCTAGCTCGCCATCAATTCACTCGTCTATAACTTGGGTGGTTATCGAGATAAAGTGTTCGCGTGGCGTGTAGCTTGCAACATCCAATATCCACTGCCCGGCATCTTTCTCGGTAAAGCCCAAGTTGGGGTAATGATTTTTGACCAATCCATTCTTTGGCGTCGAAATATATTCTCCATGAATACGTTTTGCACCCAAACGTTTTGCAGCTTGTACTATTTCATTCAGTGCAAGGTGCTTAACCCCTCTTTTTAATACCCGGCAACTCATCACCCAGGTGTCAATAAAGAACTCGTCACCATCAAGGTATCCGATGACCACACTAATCAGGCCATAGCTTCCAAATTGGTCATGGACGCTAAAGGTCCAGCTAAGATGAGTGTCTGAAGTCGATAAACGTTGCAGGTCTTCTTCTGTATACCGAATAGTGCGTAAATTAAACTGATTTGAACGCTGCAATAATTGAGCGGCACGAGGCAGGTTAAACGTCGAAAATGGTTGAATCTCGCAAGTCATACTGAGACTCTTGAGAAACTCCCGCTCATCTGTGAACGAGGCTTGTGTAATCTCTCGCTTGAGCTCTTGCTGAAAGTGGGTTGTGCGTTGCTCATCTTCCTGAGTGTAAGCGCTTGTTTCGAACAAATTCAAACCGCTAAGAAAAGGAAGGTAGTCGGCCGGGTCTTCCGGCAGGTCGGGAATTGTGATTTCCGGAAGATGGCTTTTAACCACGCCCCTTTCATAGGGATTATCGTCAATGAAAACCATTGAGTCATAGCCAATATTCAGAAAGCTTTTGATTTTTTTAAGGTTATCGACCTTACTATCCCAGTTCGCCACAAAAATAGCGACATCATCCAGACTTAACACCATATCCGGGTGTTTCAAGAATGGGGTTTTGGCAATGTCTTCATCATTCTTGCTGCAAATGGCCAATATAACGCCGCGCCGTTGCAATTCTTTTGCCCAACACTGAAGTTCTGAGAATGCCTTCCCTTGGTTCAAGTCCCCAATTTGAATATTTTCGACACCGTCATCGCCGATAATGCCGCCCCATATCGTGTTATCTAAATCCAATACCAGACATTTCTTTGCAGCACCGGAAACTACCTGGATATTGTCAACGATGCCTTTCGCCATTTCAGGTAAGAAATCAAGGCTAAACGCCATGTCGGCGTTGATATAATTACGGTTATCCGTAGCGGCAACGTGTCCAAACGCTGCTGTTAACGCGGCAATATCACAAATAAACAGGTTCTTCGTATTTGCAGCTAATGTCATCAATGCGCAATTGAGATGCCGAATTTGATAAAGGAGCGACATATCCGTCTTGTTAGCATACTGACCGAAAACAGAATCGTTTTGCTCCATGAAGTTGGCAACGATAACCTTAACGCCATGAATATTCTTGCTTAACTCCGCCAGGAATCCTGTAATTCGTGCTGCTTCGTTTTGTGCGAATTGGCTTCTTTTCCGAACATCCGTCTTATAGAATCTTTTTCTCAGTTTTTGCACTGACTGGAAGATAACGATGTACTCAGGCTGAGATTGATACATCTCCGAAGCGCTATACATTATCTGCCGGTCAATCTGGTCGTAATCCGCCTCAAATATCTCCAGATCAAACCCAAGCTCATAGCCATAACCACGAATAGCTTGAGCTAGGAACTGAGTTGCCGAATCGCCCAATAAGGCAATCTTTGCTTTTTTTAACCCTGAAAAATCTTTCTTAAGATTCTTTTTTAATTCAATAAAATGCATAGGTAATCTGATCTATCTCTTCCATCGAACCCATAGCACACTGAAAAATACACCTAATAATGCGCCAAATAAACATATGCGCCACAGAGATAAAAATAAGCGCTTATCTTTAACAAATACAGGCTCTAGTAGCTGAGTTCCCCGGCTATTAAAGTTTGATATGCGATCTCGAAGCTCTGCCGCTTGCTCTTTTTTCCTTTCGAGATCAGCCTGCATATTCATAATTAAAACCACCTTACTCACATCTTCTGTTTGAACGGCTTTATTCTGGTTCGTTTTCATGCTAACAGTTAGTAAACTAATACCCGCTGAAAGAGATTCTATCTCACGCTCAAGATTTAAAATCTTGTACTCAACCCTATCGTTATAATAGCCAAACATTTCGCTATGCTTAAATTTAAGCTCATCAACAACTGCATCTGCTGTGGCCTTTGCTAGCTCTGGAGTACGACCAACCACGCTGATAATGAGCGCCCCACTATTTTTAATTGGTTTGATACTTAAGCAATTGCATTTGTCTTCATTTACTATATCTGCAACTCCATCCATTTTTGTCCTCTTAGTTACTGCCAGCCTAAAGGAGGGTGATTTAAAGCGTTCCATCACGATCGGAATAGCATCAATAGTCTCGACTTCATATGATACCTGCGCCATCCTAACCAGAACTAAAGCTTGAGCTTCCCATCGTACCGGTTGAATAGCGTATAGCAATAGACTGGATAGCAAACCCAGAACAGCCCCGGCTAAATATATTTTTGTTGAATGTTGAAGATTAAACACTGTATTACGCCTTCCTTTCCAATTTATGTCCACCCAAAATAAAACCGGCGCGATGCTCGATTTTGTCGCTTACGAATTTATGTTTTCTCATGAGAACCTCATAAGACAGTATTAGTAATAGCATAATATTCGCCACCGGCCGAACCACACTGCCTAACCCCATAGTCCACTGAATATCTACCATAGAACCGGAAAGATAGGCATTCTGCTGCCCAATAGAATTGGACATCAAGGGGATAATATCTATCGGTATAGCCATGAGTACCAACAAGCTAAAATACAACCACCTTGCGTGCATTTTACTAAGAACCGGAATCAAAACGACATATAAGATAAGGGAATATCCGCCAACCCATATCCCTAAATTTGTTATAAAAACCAGAAGCAAACAAAAAATCTCTGCATCACGTATGAACATTGACTTCTTAAACAATGCCACCAAAGAAATAATCAGCACAGCCCACTTCGTAGCTTCAATTGCAATAACCATATTTTTAATCATCAGTGAACTTAGATGAGCCGAGGCAAATTCCGAGCCATCCGGGCTTTTTAGCACGTATGAAAACGCTGAGACACTTGACGGCATACTCATCACTTCTCTCAGGGAAAATAGCCCTTCCTCTTGAGAAAAACTTAAAAGATTCATGAAGAAATCGAGAAAGTGGTTATCAAGCGCCAATCCGGTGATTACAAAAACTAAACCGGCCAGCGATGAACAGATTGCAAAACCCTTCCAGTTTCGTCTTACCAAGTAATAAATCATCAGAAGCGCGAAATAGGGTTTGAGGTTAATTAACAGGGCGATGCAAAGCGCTCTTAAAAAACCGATCCTCGATAGTGTAAGGGCCAAAAGAATAGGCGCCAACACAATCATATTCCCTCTCTCCAATGCAA
>Ga0208397_100144_pt1 | contig 29375 bp, 29 predicted proteins | sample LakWasMe76_LOW10_2_FD_183904 | JGI IMG/M metagenome (GOLD analysis project Ga0208397, IMG submission 183904) | Freshwater sediment methanotrophic microbial communities from Lake Washington under simulated oxygen tension - Sediment Metagenome... | ecosystem: Environmental > Aquatic > Freshwater >...
TAAAAAAGAAAAAACGCCTGCAAAACCAAACCCGCTCTTTCAAAAATCAATGTGGAGAGTGCTTAGTGCGCTTTATTGAGCGATAGCGAGATTAGGCGCACTTGGCACTACTACATTGATTTTTGAAAGAGCGGGTTTATCCTTTTGCGTTTTTTATTTTTGTTTTTTAACTATTGTCTGAGCTGTAGGCACAGCCGGAAGCGAGTTTTAAATTTAAGCGCGTAGCACAACCGCCAAGCGGAAAAACAATAGCGATGCTGTTCCGTTGTTGTTTTTCCGCTTGGCGCCAAACACTGCGTAGCCACATTGGAGTAATAAAACAGGTTGCACCGCTTTTTGTGCATCCTGTTTTATTACGACTGAAACCAGGCTGTTGATCTTGGGGCGGAAGATTGGCGTTGGTACGACCGGTTCTAAAGTTGCGTGGTTGGATTTGTCTGGGTAAGCCGGTGCTTTTTTCATGAGAGAATCTTTAGGGGACTACGGGTTAATTTCTCTTCATCTTCAATATCAAGCGTGGTGGCCGACGACGACATCCGACCGCCAAAAGCCCTTTTACGAATACCACGGCCGCAAAAGCGTGGCCAATGTGTTTTGGAAAAGAAGAACCTTACAAGCGGAAACTTGGGGGCTTTTGGTGGGCGGGGGAGGCGGCGGCCATCGAATGGCGTGCTACGCACACCACAAGGAGCGGAAGCGGAAGCTGAGCGATTAAAAATAACAGCCCCGGCAAATGGGGTTTGGGGCAGGGCCCCATTAAAAAAACGCGCAGCACCTTTGGCTGAGTTGTAGGCATAGCCGGAAACGAGTTCCGATAAATTCGGGGCCATGCAAAATAAGTGACATTTTGCATAATGTGAATTATGCGTAGTGGGGGCTGCACGCTTTTCGCGGCCCCCACTACGCATAATCCCCTACGTTATGTATATTGGCACGTTTTTGCTTGGCCCCGCACCTTTGCTTGAGCTGTAGGCACAGCCGGAAGCGAGTTCTTACTTCAGCGCGTAGCACAGCCGCCAAGCGGAAAAACATCAGTGACGCTGTTCCTCTGTTGTTTTTCCGCTTGGCGTCGAAAAACTGCGTAGCCGCCTTAGCGTAACAAAATCAGGTTGCGCTGCTTTATCAGCATCCTGATTTTGTTACGCTCCAAACAACGCTTTTAAAGCTTTTCGGGCGGAAGGCAAGCCCTGATATTCACCGGTCTAAAGTTGCGTGGTTGGATTGGTTCCGATAATGAAAAGGCTATTTCATGCGGGGATATTGAGATTGGTAAGGATTAATGTCCATTTTTGATTGATAACATAGGCGGAAGATCGAACAGAGTCGGCAGGAATACTATTGATGTGCATGACCGGCAATGCCGAATACAACAACAGAACGCCGGCATTCAAAACAACCGGATGAATTCCCGGACAACGCTGAGGTCGGCCAAGTCCCGAGCTTCGGAGTAGAACAAGCCTGATCGATGCCAGGGGAGTCGAGGCGGCACTCACACGGACGTGTGTGCCGCGCAGCCAGGGATGGCTTGTTTATCCTCTGGCCAGCAACGGATTGAGCAAGTCGGGAGGGAGTGTTTAAAAGCGGACAGGGATGTTTGCTTTTAAGCCGACCGGACGATTTGCGGATTATGCGCTGAGGATTGTTGAGTCAAAAAAGCTCTGTAGGTTCTCAGAAATGTAGTAAAAACGAAAGCAGTTGTTTAACGAGGAAGTAACCGGCGCTGGAAGGCTTTATTGCGTAGCGACCATTTGTTGGATTGCCCGTTATGCATTTTTTGGCGCAAACATGATGATTGACATGCCAATAAGCGCCACAAACGATCCTAAGAGATCCCATGTTGTGGGTTTTATGCCATCGACTATCCAGAGCCAAAGAATGGCAACGAAGATGTAAACGCCGCCATAAGCCGCGTAAATACGGCCTGCGGCGGTTGGATGTAGCGATAAGAGCCACGCGAAGATAGCAAGGCTCAGCCCGGCTGGAATAAGGAGCCACGGGCTTTTTCTTTGCGTGAGCCAGAGGTAGGGTAGGTAACAGCCGACAATTTCAGCGACTGCTGTTACCAAGAAGAGCGAGATGGTTTTGATTTCAAGCATAGTGATCCGTGATTACCTTCTGAAAATACATAACAAAGAATTAGATAGTTAACCTTATATTTACGGTAGATTAACTTCGACACAATATTAACCCAGCCCTTAAATAAAAACAGGAAATAAGTCATTGAGTTCAATAGTCTACTAATCAGTGTATTTAAGGGCCTCCTTAATAATATCTTGATCGGCATCTAATTTTCCATTCCGTCTATTACCGCCTGTCGGCAAGCGTCAACAGGCAGAACATTTAATAAATTATGAGAATTGACAAAAGCTTTTCATTGACTGACATTTTGGTATCCGAGAATAGACAAACTCGAATCAGCCGCCCTATTAAAATGTTAGAATAACTAATATTAATTCTGCTACGCAAAGTACGGTCGATGAATATATTAATAGCCGACGACAACCCAATCATTCAAATGCTTCATGGTGAGCTAATGAGCTACTGGGGTTATGATTTTGATATGGCTTCAGATGGTCTGGAGGCTGTGGAACTCGCGAAGAAAAATAATGGTAAATATGATTTTTGTTTGATGGACGTTGAAATGCCAAAAATGAATGGCATTGAGGCAACAAAGGTTATTAGGAGCACCGTAAAGTATTTTCCAATCCTGGCTTTTACATCCAACGATGCTTATAAGAAAGCCTGCTATGACGTGGGAATGGATGATTTTGCAGAAAAAACATGCACGCCTGATGATTTGTTCTCCAGAATTAATAAACTATCGGTAAACTTGTTTAAATTTATCGTCAAGCCAAATGGCTTTTATATAACAGAGATGATGCCAATGGATCAACAACACGCGCAAGAGTTAAGGAAATTGAAAAGCCAGGGTCTCGTAAAATTGAGGCTGGATGGGCCTGATAACCGTGAAGTCATTACCCATAAAAACGTTCCGAATAAAATTTCCCATGATTTTAATATCCTGAAATATTCAATGACGGAGTTTCTAAACCGTGATCCGGAAAGGCCAACTTTGGTTGATCTCTATAGGGGATCGAAAAACTGTATTATTGAAACATTTGTGGATGATGAAAGTTATCAAGAACAATTAAAAGCTGAGGATGAAAAGATGGATGCCTATATGACAAAACACTACAAATCAGATGAGGAATAAGAAACGGAACCGGAACTGTGCGGCGAGAGACGAGGCAACACTCACACGGATGTGTGTGTTGCGCAGCCAGGGATGGCTTGTTTGTCCTCTGGCCGCCAGCGGATTGAGCAAGTCGGGAGGGAGTGTTTAAAAGCGGACAGGGACGTTTGCTTTTAAGCCGACCGGACGATTTGCGGGTTATGCGCCAAGGACTGTTGAGTGTCCGCGTTCAATACTATCTGATCAAAAACCAGACAATCTAACTTAAAGCCGCGTATTACACAGGATGCAGCAATAATTTCAGCCCTTTTTAACAACCTTATCCACAGATTTTGTGGATTTCTTCGCCTTCAGCGGTTTGTCGCTCTTGATGAAACGGCTCAGGCCGTTATTTTCCATCCAAGCATATAAGGTCGTCGGCGAACAGCCCATAATCCGGGCGATGCTGGTTTTATGCACGTCTTTTTTCAGCAAGTCGCAGATCTCGTCTTTCCTTTTATCCAACTTTTTTTCCGCACTGACCCCGCCTTTGGGCCGACCCAGCGGCAGCCCGGCGGCTTTGCGCTTGGCCAGGGCTTCGGTGGTTCGGGCGCTGATAAATTCGCGCTCTATTTCGGCGGCCAGACCCAGCACCACGGCGGTTATTTTCGAATTCAGGGAGCCGTCCATGACCATGTTGGACTTGGCGACATGGACGATGATTTCTTTTTGTGCCGCTTCCTGAAGGATTTCGAGTACCTGTAAGGTCGAGCGGGCCAGTCTGGATATTTCAGCGACCAATAACACATCACCGGCTTTGGCTTGCTCTAACAGTTTACCCAACTCACGCTCACGCCAATTTTTTTTGCCGGTGACGGTGTCGTCAATAAAGGTCAACGGTTCCAGGTTGTTTTTCTGGGCATAGGCGATGACACCGTGGCGCTGGTTGTCCAAATCTTGTTTGTCGGTACTGACGCGGATATAGGCATATGTTGACGCGGTCACAGTTTTTCTCCCTATTTTGTACTAGGATTCTATCCACTTTAAACGTCCGTTTAAAGTGGATAACATGATTTTTTGGCGCTTTCCCCTGTATTCCCCATAGCTTTGAATCAAAACGCGACGAAAACGTGACGTTTTTTAAGGTGATCACTATGCAGTTTTTGACGATAAAAAAACACCAACGGCCTCGCAAAGATGGCAAGCCACATGCCCAAGCCTTCGTGATAACCAAAACCAGAAAATACGGTCAGGTCATCGAGCAAAAGGGTATTTCGATAAAAAAGCCGGTGCTGATCACCGGCGCTCATGCCAGCGGTAAGAGTTATTGGCTGGATCGGCTCAGGAAGGACGCCGCCCGCATCTGGGCAACCAAAGCGGAAGTCGAACCCTTATACCTTGCCGCTGTCCGTCCCTTGTCCGCCTGGACGGATACTAAAGACCTGGCGTTATGGTGGGCTGCCCGTGAAAATCCGGACGAAGATCGGCATTGGACTAAACTGAAAGCCTGGGAACGCCAAGATGCGCTATCCTTGTATCTGTCGGAAACCGGGGCCGTGCTGTTTGTCGATGATGCCCATCAGTTGAGCGGGCGTAAGCTAAAGATTACCCAAGATTGTGTACGGGCTGCCAAGGTTTGGGTGATGGCCGCTACGGATGAAGGCCGACTTTCTCCTGGCCTTCGAAAAGACGTACTGGCGGCGCAACCGCAAACCTACCGCTTGGATTCTGAAGTGGCCTACGATGCCACCTTTGCCATTATGTGGGTGCTGATCGCCGCCTGCACCACGATGGGTTATTGGGAGTTGGCCGTCGTGCTGGGAGGTTTAAAAATGTTCGCCGGGGGGAGCCGTGCCGCTAAACAAAATTAAAATTCTGCTAGCCTGGGTTTGTTGCTGTTACGCGGTAGGCGTAGCACAAGCCCTAGATGACCGGCCACCGTTAATCATCGATGAACCAGCGCCGGTACCGGAACAGGCCAAGCCGCCGCCCGACATCAAACCCTATGAAATACCGACCATGCGCGGCAATAAGCGCGATTTTCATCACACCCCGCCCATCAAGCTTGCCCCGGTCATCGATGCCGATGCCGTGTTTAAAATGATCGTGAACTGTTTTCCGGAAAGGCCGGATTGGGGACTGGAAGTTAAAGCCGTTTCAGGTGCGCGCTATAGTGACAATGGCGGGATCAGTACCTTCGATACCGCCGGACTGTCCAAATACTACGGCGGCATTGTCGCGGAAATGCCGCTGTACAGCGCCGAAGAGCTGCATAAACAACGTACCCAGGAATACCAACGCCGTGCCGAAATCGCGCAAAACGTGGCTAAATTGCTGAAAGGCCTGGCCGACCGGCAACGGGCGCTGCGCATGGTCGGCATCAATGAAAGCGTCGAAGCGCGAAGCCAATACCGAGTCAATGAAGGGCTGGCACCGGCTGAAGAACAGATCGCCAATTTAAAGGCCGTGGCCGACAAGGTCGGCGATTTGGACGAGGCTAATGCAGCGCTGGTTGCTGCCCGGCTGGCGCTGGTCGGGCAGTGCCGTGACGACGTGGCGGAAAATATAAACGAATACCTCAAGGAAATCACCCAGTGAAGTGGGTTAACCATATCGCCATTGCCGGTTCGGTAACCGCAGTATGGCGACCTGAACTGGTACCGCTGGCCGTGCTCGGCTCTACAGCGCCGGATTGGTTGGAATGGCTTTGCAAGGCGACTGGACGGCATGTAAGACATCGGACCGTCACCCATTACCTTTCCGCCTGGTTGTTTGGCCTGCTGTTCGGTCTGTGGGTGTGGGATTGGCACCATGTCATCGCCGCCTTTTGCGCCGGTGGCTTATCGCATGTAATCGCCGATGCGCTGACCATCCAGGGTGTGCCGCTGGGTTGGTGGAGCGACCGGCGCTTTCATCTGTTCGGTGGTCGGTTGCGCACCGGGCAAATGGGCGAGTATTGGGTAGCCGGGGCGTTCGTGCTGGCCTGTATCGGATTTGCGGCAATCACGCGGAACTTTGGCGCATCCGAATACAGCCCGTTTTTCTGGGATTATGCCGATTATTATCACCAGGGGCTGATCGATGGGCATGAGTGGAAAGAAAACCGGTTCCGGTGGTTGTGATGTATTAAAAGCTTGGCCTATCAATAACAATATTTGCTATTCTTTGTTATCGATAGAAACAACGGAGCAAACAAGGCTATGAACATTTCCTTAAACCCTCATTTTGAACAACTGGTGAAAGGCAAGGTCGAGAGCGGCCTTTACAACTCGGTAAGCGAAGTGATGCGGGAGGCCTTACGCCTCTTGGAAGAACGCGACCAGTTACGCGAACTAAGGCTTGATGAATTAAGGCGAGACATTCAAAAAGGCATAGACAGCGGCACATCAACCCCACTGGATATTGAAGAGATCAAAGCGCGTGGCCGCAAAAGGCTTGCCGCTCAACAAATGGAAGGTTGAAATTTTAATGCCGCGTTTATTAAAACGTCCTGAAGCCGAAAACGACCTTGAGGAAATCTGGTGGTATATCGCCCAGGACAGCCCAAAGAACGCCGACAGCTTTCTTGATCGTATTCAAGAAAGCTGTTTGGCACTGGCCGACTTCCCGAAAATGGGAACGAGCCGAAACGAACTTAAAATGGGGTTGCGTAGCCAGCCTGTGGGAAATTACCTGATTTTCTATTTTCCGCTTAATGACGGCATCGATATTGTCCGTGTTCTCCACGGATCGCGGGATATTGAAAATTTATTGTAGCGTTGTAAAGTGTGGGCCGACTTAAGGTGACCTATGAAACACATCTACCTGGAACGGCACGACCCGGACAAAAACCTGCACCGGTTTTATCAGCTATTCGTCACGCCCGGCATATTCGGTGATTGGTCGCTGGTTCGGGAATGGGGAAGGAGAGGATCGCCTGGAACTGTGCGTAAAGATTGGTTCGATACCGAGGAAGAAGCGTGGCTAGCCGGAGAGAAGTTAAAAGCACTTAAAGAGAAGAAAGGGTATCAATCCATTCGGGTAAAACTATAAAGAAGACGTTGCTTAAAGCAGTGAGCATCGAAAAAAACGTGTCTGACCTAAAAAATACTGTATTTGATCAGTGGATCAGTTGCCTATTTCGCCTTATCGCGTTCAAGTAAAGTTTCAAAACATCAAAAGAGCTAATAATCTTTTAAGTAAATGAGTAAATAATCTGGTAGTACGTTAAGCGTAAAAAGACTAAATACGAACACCCAATACCCCCAAAATTTTAACCATGCCAAAATAGGCGGCAGCGGTAGAAAAACATGCCACACTCAGGCTTAACCAGAACCCGAGACCGCCACGAAGCAACAGCGGAAAAACGATGAATAGCACCAGCGATGGTAAAATGAGCCAGAAAATACCATGAGAAAGTGTTGCTACTTTTTCAATATCGCCGGAGTCAAGGTAGAGCCAGACGAACGCGAGTAGCGAGGTGAGCGGCAAAGAAGCCAGAGCAGCTGCCCAAAAAGAGCTGCGTTTAGCCAACTCGGAGACAGTCACGATAACGGCTGTTGAAAGAACAATTTTTAGGGCGTATTGCATCATGGCTTGGTGAACAGCTCCGCTATAGCGTTGAGTTAGATTTTGGAACAATTGTATTTAGTAGCCTCAATCCGTTTGCAACAACCAATAAAGAAGCTCCCATATCCGCCGCAATGGCTTCCCATAACGTTGCAAGCCCTGCAAAAGCTAATAAGGCAAAAGCGGCTTTGATAGAGAGTGCGAAAACAATATTCTGCCGAATGATCGATAACGTTCGTTTGGAATGTCCGATCAGCCAAGGCAGCTTGGAAAGGTCGTCGCCCATCAAGGCGATATCGGCTATTTCGATAGCCGCATCCGAACCCAATACGCCCATCGCAATCCCCAGATTGGCCCGGCCCAGCGCCGGTGCATCGTTGACACCATCACCAATCATCGCCACCTGTCCGTATTGCTCGACCATTTGACCGACGATCTCCACTTTATCGGCTGGCAACAATTCAGCATGTACCTCATCGATGCCAATCTGGGCCGCGATGTTATTGGCGGTTACCTGATTGTCGCCGGTCAACATGACCAGGTGTTTAACACCCGTCTGTCTCAAGGCCTGCAAAATCGATTGAATGTCAGCGCGGGGCTGGTCGGCAACCGCAATCAGGCCGCAGATGTGCCGGTCATTGCCAATCGCAATCACGGTTTGTCCGGTCTGTTCCAGGGCAATGGCTTTATCACTGATTTCTGGGATTTCCTGGCTCCGCTCCAGTAAATAACGACGCGATCCCAGCCAGTAATCCGTGCCGTTAAATAGTCCGGTAACACCTTTGCCGGGCAACACCGTCACATTGTCGGCACTGGCCACACGGATACCGAGTTGTTCTGTGTGGGCTAGAATGGCTTTGGCCAGCGGATGATTGCTACGCGCTTCCAACGCGGCAGCACGGGACAATAACTCTTCTTCGCTATGACTATTGAACGGATAAACACCGGTCACAACCGGTTCACCACAGGTCAGCGTGCCGGTTTTATCAAAAGCAAAGGCCTGAATGGCTGCGGGGGCTTCAATATAAGTACCGCCTTTGATTAGAATACCTTGCCGGGCAGCACAGGCCAAGGCCGCAACAATACTCACCGGCGTCGAAATCACTAACGCGCAGGGGCAAGCGATGACCAACAACACCAAGGCTTGGTAAATCCATTCATCCCAGACGCGATCGAAAAACAACGGCGGAATGATGCACATCGCCAACGCTATCAACATCACGACCGGGGTATAAATACGCGCAAACTTCTCCACCCATTGCTCGACTTCGGTGCGCTTGCCATGCGCTTCGCCGACCAGACGCGTGATCTGCGCCAGGGTGGTATCCGTCACGCGTTTGCTGGAGCGGATTTCCAGTGTCCCTTCGCCATTGATGCTACCGGCAAACACGTCATCGCCGACTTGTTTGGCCACAGGCATGCTTTCTCCGGTAATCGGTGCCTGATTGACCGAACTGGAACCTCGGGTGACTTCGCCATCGAGCGGGATTTTATCGCCTGGGGCGAGAATGAAGAGACTGCCTATACTGACTTCTGCGGCTGGTACCACGCGCTCCTGTCCACTGTCATCCTTGACCCTAACCGTCGATGGCGCTAAATCCAGCAAGGCTTCAACGGCATGACGGGCGCGGCCTATACTCCAGCTTTCAATCGCCAAAGACAGCGCAAACAGGAAACTGACCGTTGCCGCTTCGAACCATTCGTCAATGAATAATGCGCCGATAACGGCAATCGTCATTAGCAAATTCATATCGGCCCGAAAGCGCTTCAAGGCATAAAACGCTTTCACAATCACATGCCGCGCTCCGCAAGCGACGGCTAGGCCAAAGGCTAATTTTTCCGGCAACGGCATCGCCTGCTGAGCGTGGGCATTCAGTAAACTATGTAGATAGCGAGTCACCACATCCCATTGCAGGTCAACATTTTTTTGCAGGCTGAAAACGGTTTGCAGATTCACTAAGCCTTCGGCCATGGCGATATGAATCACCATACCAGCAATAATAAACAAACCGCTGAGCACGGTATAAACGGTCTTCGAACGGTGCAGTTGCTGGGCATCGGCCTCTGTCTGACCGGGTTGCCAAGGAACGGCTTTCATACCGGTTGCAGCGACCGCCTTTATGATAGTTTTTTCCGTCACAGGCTCCGCATCAGACAACAGCATCATGCGCCCGTTTAAAACATCAAAGGCCAGCTTGTCGCTGCCGCCCACCAGCGGCCCTATCGCGCTTTTCAAGGTGGCGACTTCTTCGGCGCAATCCAGGCCTTCGATTTTGAAAGTCATTCTGCTTGTCGGCATTGATAGGTTCGGCTGACTGTTATCCGGTTTTCCTCCGGCACAAGCGCAGGTTTTTTCAGTTTGATGGCATGAACTCATAATTTATGTACCCTAATAAATAATTCACCCGTATTGATGCAGACGGCTTTCAATCTTGGCAACGCTGTTGAATGCGTGAGAGGTCTCTCTCCCATCTATGTTTGCCTCTTATTATTTTGCATTTTAGCCCTTTCTCGTCTCGCAGCATCTCAACCATTTTTTTGTTCTCAGCGACGACTGCTTCAAATAAATTAATCACTTCCTGGCTATGCGCTTTAAGGTCTTCTGCGTGCCTGCCGTAGACATAGCTCTTTAGGCTGAGAAGTTTTTTGTGTTCACCGATCTTAATTTGTATTTGCTCGGCTTCTTCCTCAAAATGCTTGATGAGTGCGTCATGCTGCACGATTAGATCGACATCCGTTGCGTGCGAATTCATAGTGCTGCATGCGGGAAGTAAACAAATCAGAACCAATATTATCAATAATTTCGTTTTCATGAGATTCACCTGAATTAAGTTGGTTATTGTTCATCTTTGTAATGCGCGAACCAATACAGAATCGGTAATACCAATAAGGTCAGCGCCGTTGACGACAGAATACCGCCGATCACCACCGTGGCCAGGGGACGCTGTACCTCGGCTCCTGTGCCGGTGGCAAGCGCCATCGGCACAAATCCGAATGACGCGACTAATGCGGTCATCAGTACCGGTCTAAGCCGGGTCAGCGCCCCTTCGAAAATCGCTTTATCCAGCGGCATGCCTTCGTCGCGCAGGCTGCGGATAAAGGCAATCATCACCAGACCGTTCAGTACCGCCACCCCCGACAAGGCGATGAAACCCACTGCCGCCGAAATCGACATCGGAATGTCGCGCAACCACAGCGCAACCAAGCCGCCGGTCAACGCAAAAGGGATGCCGCTAAACACCAACAGGCCGTCCTTGATGTTGCCAAACATCATGAACAACAAGGTAAAAACCAGTACCAATGCCACCGGCACCACGATTTCCAGACGCTGCGTGGCCGATTGCAATTGCTCGAACTGTCCGCCCCAGGTAGTCCAATAAGCGGGTGGTATTTTGATTTGTTGCTCAAGATGTCCTTGTGCATCGGCAACAAACGAACCGATGTCGCGGCCTCGTACATTGGCGCTGACCACGATCCGGCGTTTGCCGTTTTCCCGGCTGATCTGGTTAGGCCCTGGCGCCAGTTCCAGACTCGCCACTTCGGCCAGAGGAATATACGTCACCGAACCGTTTGCGCCCGGCGCAAACGGTAATGCAATCGGTAAGCGCTTGATGGCCTCAATATCGCTGCGCAAGTTCTCCGGCAGACGCACGGTGATGTCGAAACGGCGGTCGCCTTGAAACACAGTACCGGCCTCTGTTCCGCCAACGGCTATGGCCACGGCATCCTGCACGTCACCCACATTCAAGCCATAACGTGCAGTTTTATCGCGATCAATATTGACCGTCAGCACAGGCAAGCCTGTGGTTTGCTCGACTTTCACCTCGGATGCGCCAGGAATGTTCTTGATCACCGATGCAATTCTGTTTGCCGTGTCATTCAAGACCTTCATATCATCGCCAAACACCTTGACCGCCACATCGCTACGTACGCCCGAAATCAGCTCATTCACGCGCAATTGAATGGGCTGGGAAAATTCGTAAATATTGCCGGGGTGTTCATTGACCGCTGTCTGTATGGCCGCTAGCAGTTCATCCCTTGATTTTCTCGGTTCAGGCCACTGCTCTTGTGGCTTGAGCATGATATAGCCATCCGAGATATTCGGCGGCATCGGGTCGGAAGCGATCTCGGCGGTGCCGGTTCTGGAAAACACCCGCTCAATTTCCGGGAATTGCTTTTCCAGCGAAGCTTCAATCTGCTGCTGCATGGCGACCGATTGCGTCAAACTGGTGCCGGGCGTACGTAACGCCCCAATAGAAAAATCGCCTTCATTCAAGCTCGGCACAAATTCGCTACCCATACGGGTCGCCAACAGGCCCGATAAAATCACGGCGACGAGGGCAAAAGTTAGCACCACCGGCTTGTTGCGCATGACACCGTTTAAAATAGGTGCATACACCCGCTTGGCCGATTGCATCAGGATATTGTCTTTCTCGGTCACTTTATCGCCGATGAAGATGGCCACTGCGGCTGGAATAAAAGTCACTGAAAGGATCATAGCGCCGACCAAGGCAATCACCACCGTAAACGCCATTGGATGGAACATCTTGCCTTCCACGCCGGTCAGCGCAAAGATCGGCAAATACACGACCATGATGATCAACTGGCCGAACAGCAGCGCTCGCCGGGCTTCTTTCGATGCGGCATACACTTCATGAAACCGTTCACTTCGCGTCAGCGCACGTCCCCGGTGTTCCTGAGCATGGGCCAGCCGTCGCGCACAGTTTTCGACAATGACCACCGCACCATCGATGATGATGCCAAAGTCGAGTGCGCCCAGGCTCATCAAATTGGCGCTGACCTGATACGCCACCATACCGGTAAAGGTGAACAGCATCGCCAGCGGTATCACCATCGCGGTAATGACGGCCGCGCGGATGTTGCCAAGAAACAGGAACAGAATCGCGATCACCAGGACAGCGCCTTCCATTAAGTTCTTCTTGACCGTATCAATGGCTTTATCGACCAATACCGTCCTGTCATAGACAGTGACAGCCTGCACGCCTTCAGGCAGGGTGCGATTGATGTCCGCCATCTTCTTGTCGACCGCTTGCGAAACGGCGCGGCTGTTCTGGCCGATCAGCATGAAGACAGTACCCAATACCACCTCACGGCCATTTTCGGTCGCAGCGCCGGTGCGCAGTTCGCGGCCAAATTCGACTTGGCCGACATCGCGGATGCGAATCGGCACACCCTGTACATTACCGAGAATAATGTTGCCAATATCCTCTATCGAATGCACCTGACCCGGTGCGCGGATCAAATACTGTTCGCCGTGCTTCTCAATATACCCGGCACCGACATTATTGTTGTTACGATCCAGCGCGGCCACGATGTCTTGTAAAGTGAGTCCGTAGGATGCGAGCTTTTCCGGAATCGGCGCAACCTGGTATTGTTTCGCGTAACCGCCGATGGTATTGATCTCGGTCACCCCCGGCACGTTGCGCAACTGCGGCTTGATGATCCAGTCCTGGATTTCACGCAAGTCAGTTGCCGTGTAAGGCGAACCGTCCGGCTTTTTTGCGGTCTCTTTAGCTTCGACAGTCCATAGGTAAATTTCCCCCAAGCCGGTGGAAATAGGCCCCATCTTCGGGGTAACGCCATTGGGCAATTTATCCTTGGCTTCCTGGATGCGTTGATTGACCAGTTGCCGTGCAAAATAAATATCGGTACCGTCCTTGAAGATCACGGTTATCTGCGACAGACCGTAGCGCGATAGCGACCGCGTCTGCTCCAGATGAGGCAAGCCCGCCATCACGGTTTCCATCGGATAGGTGATGCGCTGCTCGGTTTCCAACGGCGAATAGCCGGGGGCCGTGGTGTTGATTTGCACCTGGACATTGGTGATGTCCGGGACGGCGTCAATGGGGAGTTTTTGAAAGCTGTAGATGCCTAGCGCCGCCATACCGGTTACGAACAAAATAACCAGCCAGCGATGTTCTATGGCGATGCGGATGATACGCTCAAACATGTTAATTCCTCTGTATCAATCGGAGTCTTCGGCGCTACTTTTACTCAGCTCCGCTTTGATAATGAAGCTGCCATCGACAGCGTATTCGGTATTCGGTTCGAGTCCGGCCACGATCTCGGTGTGTGCGCCATCGGATAGCCCGGTTTTGACCGGTTGGGCGATAAAGCCACCGGGGGTCCGAACAAAAATCGTGGGCTTGTCGTTGATCGTCTGGATGGCTTCGGTCGATACGGCAACCGGCACTTCGGTTTCGCGGGCAACGACCTCGACATTAATAAACAATCCCGGTCGCCAGACCATCTGCGGATTCGCCAGTGTCACACGAGCCTTGGCGGTTCGGGTTTGTTCGCCCATTAATGCACTCACATAGGACACCGTACCGGATGTCGTGGAATCGAACGCAGTTGCTTTGATCGTGACCTTTTCACCAACCCGAACCACATTGAGATCCTTTGCCGACACGATAATGTCGGCCCATACCGACGATAAGTCGGAAATCGTGAAGATGCTGGCGTCTTCCTTGACCGCTTCGCCCAAAGCAATATGTTTCTCGACCACCATGCCGTCGAACGGTGCGCGAATTTCATAACGATTGATGGCACCGCTATTGGCTGATACCGTAGGGCTTGCGCCGAGTGCGATCAATTTCTGTTGGGCGTTATGAACGGCAATTTCCATTTCCCGCATCGCCTGTTGAGCTTGCAAATAGTCTTGTTCAGCAGATATTTTCGCTTCCCATAAATGCTTTTCCCGCGCGAAAGTGGCACGAGCCAGTTCCAGACGCTTTTGCGCCGATAGCAATTCACTGCGCTGCTCTGATAACGCCGTACTGGCAATCACCGCCATGACTTGACCCTTTTTGACTTGTTGGCCCAAATTGGCGGGTACGCTTTCGACCACGCCTGCCAAGCGAGGGACGACATGCGAGGTCTTATCTTCATTGAAACGAATTTCACCTGGCAGGGTTACGACGTTTTTGATGTGAGCTGTGCTTGCGGCCTGTATCGATATGCCGTTTTCTACGATCTGCTGATCGGTCATTGCCACCAGTGCGCCTTCTTGCAAGACCTCGTCACGATCAGGCGTTTGAGATTGATTTTCTTTATCGGAACGCTCGCGTTTATCATCGTCCTGGGTCATCTGTGATTTAGCGGCTGTGGAGCCTTCTTCAACCAACTCATCGGCTTCCGTCATGGTCTTGTCGGTGCGCAGAATGGATAAACTGAGCAATACGCCGACAACGATAATCGCTGCGATAGCGGTCAATTGTTTTTTGTTAATCGTGTTCATGGTGATACCTCGGGTTGGCTATTCGCCGTTGTCTCGTTCATGGCGCTGCCAACCAGACGTTCTACGTCGGCCACGGACTTGTGATAATTGGCCAAGGCCGCTAAATACTGATTTTTGGAACCAAACAGGGTGCGTTGTGCATCGAGCACATCCAGAAAACCGAACTTGCCCAAACGATAACCTTCACGAGCTGCGTCATAGGCACTTCGCGCACCGGGCAGAATCTCTTGCCGTAAAGCCATGATTTCGGAATGGGCTGCATCCAAAGCCTGATAAGCGGTGTTCAATGCCGTGGTGATGCGTACCTCGGTGTTGCGCAATTCCTGTTCCGCTTTGCTCAAGCGATGTTCGGCTTCCTGAATGCGGCCTTGATTGCGATCAAACACCGGCAAGGGCACCGAGAAACCAACCGTCAATGCGTAATCGCCCGGCATCAGATACTTACTGGCACCAATGGTCGCGGTCACATCCGGGATGGCTTTGGACTTTTCCATGGAAATGAGTGCCTGACGTTGGGTGATTTCGGTGGCCCAACGAGCCAAATCAGGATTTTTAGACAGGCGTTGTTGCAATGAATCCAGGGAAGTCAGCGCGGGTAGGCTATCCAGATTACCAATTACCGAGTCAAAACGCGCCGTGGTGCTGCCCCAACCCGCCGCCAAACGTTTACGGGCTGCTTCCAGTTCTTTCCGGGCACGCATCAGCTCAATTTGCACCGAGGCACGCGCGACTTTGGCTTTGGTTTCTTCGACGGGCGATACTTTACCGGCCTGAACCCGTGCGGCTGTCGCCGCCGCCGTCTGATTCGCCAAGTCATACGTTTGTTGGGTTAGCGCCAAGCGCTGCTGGGCCGCCAACACGTCAATAAAGGCTTGAGTCACTTGGGTAAGCACATCGGCACGTTTGGCCTCGTAATCCCAATCGGCGAGTTGTTTGGTCAGCGCGGCGGCTTCGATGCGTGCGCTACGCTTACCGCCCAACTCGATCAATTGACCCAGCTCCAAGGTGACGACATCGCCATCGAAGCCTTGAATAACCCGATTGCCGAAGTTCGCTGCATTGGCGTTGAAGGTGGGATTGGGGAAGAGTCCGGCTTGTAAGGTGGCGGCTTCCTGGGCCCGGCTCTCCCAGGAAAAGGCGGACAGTTCCGGGTTTTGGGTTAACGCTAAAGCCAGGGCTTGAGATAAAATCAGGATTCCGGTCGGTTCATCGGATACGCTCGGATTGCGATCCGATTGACTCCGCTCTTTCGGGTGGGCAACCGACATTTTCTTGTCTATCGGATTGGCGCCGACCGGATTGATTGCAAATATTAAACTGAAGGCGATGCCAAGTGGCAGCGCATAATTTGAGTGCATGGATAATCTCTTCGTAGCATGAATGAACGCCGAGCGGACAAGCAGGCGTTAAACCTGCCCCATCGACGGCGGGGTTGCGGCTTATGAAGAGGGGGTTAAATCAGAAGAACGGTACTGCGTAAGGCGAGCAGTCGGGAATCGATAATCAGGGGATCGGAAAAAAAAGGCCGTCGCGTAATAACCAGGGTGTAGGGGATGAGGAGAAAAACCAGGAAAAATAGCGGTAAAAGTCCGTGATCGACCGATACTTTGGATAAAACCGAGAGGGGAATATGAGCGCCGTGGTCATCGCCGACTACGGGAATGTCGGTGCAAGGCGATGTGCAAGGCGAATCCCCCGTCGTGAAATAGGCATCAGTATCGGCCTTGGTCAAGAAGACTTTATCCGCACCGGTTCCATGATCCTGCCCAATATGCTCCACGGCCACATGACCGTCTGCCCCAAAACACAGCACAAAGGCCGAAGCATCGCTATGACCCAAGCCGAAATGGCCTAGAACCGCGAGTATCAGCACAAAAGAGAGCCAAGTTTTGGAGCGACGTAGCGTATTATTCATCTTGGGAACAATATCCTATCACCAAAAAGTACGCAAACTTATTTACAGCGATTAAATATACGACTCGGTGTGCCGTCCTGGCAATTGTGAGTCCTATAGACATTCATTCCCATGTTCCAGCCAAAATAAAAGGTGACGAAAAGCTGTTGTCTGAGCTACCAACTATTACTTATTTACTTATTTACTCATTTATTTATTAAATCAAATGAATTAAACCTCAAAAGAACAAATGAGTAATTAAGTAAACAAATTGGCGTATTACTCTGCTAAATCATTAGGTGAAACCGGTAAAGCCTTACTTTCACCTTCCCCTAATGGGCCGCAACGACCGCATTTGATAGTTACGATGAATACCGGTAGACTGTAAAAAAACACGACACAGTCAGATAATGATTAAACAGCGTTGCTTATTATTGTTAATACTCATAATGGTCATTACGCCGGTCTGGTCGGCGCTTGGCTATTATTCGGGTATGGCGAATTCATTATCTGCTGAATCATCTTTCGAACCCTCTTCCGAACAAGGCATCGCTGTAACTAACTCGGCTGACGCTACGCCACACAATTCCGATCACTGCCTGCATCAAGATAAATTTAAAATAACCTGCCATGCCAGCGGCAGTTGTACCTTTCATATTTGTGGTGATGGAGGCATCGCCACCGTTTTTTTATTGACCCAAGCCTATAGCTCGTATCGCTACGAACATGGGGAAAAATCCGCTTCCCGTTCTCTGTCATCCTCCCCCGAAATAAGACCCCCTATAATAGCCTCCAAACAGTCGTAGGATAGGCAGCTTTTTTGCCTTCATAACCCAGGGATCAAGCGTCCTCGGGTGAATATCTTGCGCCAACTCAACATAAGCTATCCGTTTCACGGACTTTATAACGAGTATAGGAGGACGCATGTCTCCACACATTATTTTCAAGTGTTTCAGCTTGATTACACTGCTGTTTTCCGCCTGTGTATTTGCAGCTGAACAGCCGGTCATCGGGCCAGTATTAACCTTAAAAGCCGCAACCGAACAGGCCGTTCAGGATAATCCCGATCTGGCGCAAATGCAGGCCAGGGCTCAAGCAATGGCGGCTGTACCGTCGCAAATGGGTACCTTGCCCGATCCTGAAATCAGCTTCAACGCAATGAGCCTGCCGGTTAATACCTTTAGCACCCGGCAGGAAGACATGACGCAGCTGGGAGCGGGTATCTCGCAAGCCTTTCCTTTTCCGGGCAAGCTGGCCTTGCGCGAGCAAGCGGCGGCTTTTGAAGCGGAAGCGGCAACACACAACGTCACCGAGGTACGCTGGCAATTATTGAAAGAAGTTAAAACCACTTGGTGGTTGATCTTTTACCTGGATCGGGCGATTCAGATTGTTGACAGCACTCATACGTTGTTACAGCAGTTTGTTGAGATTGCCAGAACCAAATACGAAGTTGGCGAAGGTTTGCAGCAGGATGTATTGCTGGCGCAACTGGAGTTATCCAAGTTGCTCGATCAGCAATTGATGCTGAAGGCTTCGCGGCGCAATGCCGCCGCCAGCCTGAACGCATTGCTGGACAAACCGGCCAACGAAGAAATCCGTTTACCGGACAAGATTGAATCGCCATTGCCGGCCATCAAGCAAGAAAACCTGCTCTATCGACAGGCGGAAACATCGAGAGCCGTATTGGAAAGCAATCGCCAAGACCTTAATGCCGCGCAATCGCGCTTGGATTTGGCGAAAAAAGACTACCTGCCCGATTTTAATCTGGGCGTTTCCTATGGTGCCAGGGCCAACATGCCTTCCGGCGACAGGCGGGCCGACCTGTTAAGTTTTAACCTGAGCATGAATGTACCGATCTTTGCCGCGCAAAAACAAGCCAAGGCGGTAGACCAGCGTAACAGCGAATTAATGCAGGAGAAATACGCCTTGCAGGATCAGTGGAACAAGGTTCGGTCGCAAATTTCGCAAGGTTACAACGATTACCGTCGTGCCAAAGATCAGGTCGAGTTGTTTGAAACCGGCATCGTGCCGCAGGCAAAACAAACCGTTGCCTCGATGCTGGCGGGTTATCAGGTCAACAAAGTTGATTTCCTGAATTTGGTGCGCAGCCAGCTTACCTTGTACGAATACGAAACCCAATATTGGAAAGCCTTTACCGAAGCCAATCAGTCGCTGGCGCAGTTAAATGCGGCTGTTGGCGAGGAGGAAATTTATGAATAAACAGGTATTAATAACAGCGGTGCTGATGCTGGTTTTGGGTGCCGGCGGCGGGTATTGGTTGGCCATGCCAAAAAACAAACAGCCCGATGTCGCCTTAACAGAAGCCAAAAAGCCCTTGTTTTATCGCAATCCGATGAATCCCTCGGTCACCTCCCCGGTACCGGCAAAGGATAACATGGGCATGGATTATGTCCCGGTCTATGCCGAAGACAATAGCCCACCACAACGCCAAATCCTGTTTTACCGGAATTCAATGAACCCTTCGGTCACTTCGCCGGTTCCGGCAAAAGATACGATGGGTATGGATTATCAGCCCGTGTATGCCGACGAGGCTAAAACTGACGAACCGGCAGGCTCCGTCAAAATCGATGCCGTAACCGTGCAAAATATCGGGGTGCGCACCGCTATTGCCAAAAAGAGCATACTTTCGCATACCGTTCGGGCCGTCGGGCGTGTGGCTTATGATGAAGAGCGTATCGTGCGTTTGCATCCCAAAACCGAAGGGTGGATTGAAACCCTGCGGGTCGATAAAACCGGCGAGTGGGTCAAAAAAAATGACGATCTGCTGAGCATTTATTCGCCGCAACTGGTCGCCACTCAACAGGAATATGTACTGGCGTTAAACAATCTTAAGGCGCTGGAAAAAAGCCCTATTGAAGAGATACGCCTGGGGGCGGAGGAGATGGTTGTCAGTTCCCGAGAACGCTTAAAACTGCTGGATGTACCCGAACACCAACTGCATGACCTGGCTAACAGTCATAAAGTCAAAAAAGGCCTGCATATCCATACCCCGGCAGACGGTATCGTGATCAACATCGGCGCTCGCGAAGGGCAGTATGTGACCCCTGAAACCGAACTGTACATGATCGCCGATCTGTCGAAAGTCTGGGTCTATGCCGAAATTTACGAATATGAACTGCCCTGGGTCAAAGTCGGCGACCCGGTCGAAATGCAATTGGCCGGAATTCCTGGGCGGGTCTTCAACGGCCATTTGGCGTTCATTTACCCTTATGCCGAAGCGAAAACCCGAACCATCAAAGTGCGCCTGACCTTTGATAATGCCGAGTTATTGCTAAAGCCGGACTTGTTTGCCGAAGTGACCATCTATGCCGGTAAGCAAATCGATGCGGTGGTAATCCCATCCGAAGCGGTTATCCGTTCCGGTGCAAAAAACCAGGTTTTTGTTGTGCGCGGTTCCGGCAAGTTTGAACCCCGCTTGATTACCACCGGCTTGGCAGCTAATGGCGATATCGCGGTGCTGGATGGACTAAAAGCAGGCGAAGAAGTCGTCACCTCCGCGCAGTTCCTGATCGATTCCGAATCGAAGCTGCATGAAGCCACGACAAAAATGACGGAACCTTCCACGCCGCAACAGACGGAGCCGAACCGGTTGATCATGGAACAAGGAGCGCATCGACATGACTGATTTCATTATCAACACGTGTTTGAAAGACCGTTTTATGGTGTTGCTCGGTGCTGTTATCCTGGCGCTAGCGGGGCTGTGGTCGTTTAAAAATATGCCGCTGGATGCGATACCGGATTTATCCGATGTGCAGGTCATCGTGTTCACCGATTATGCCGACCAGTCGCCGCAGGTTGTTGAAGACCAGGTCACCTACCCGTTAACCACCGCGATGCTGGCCGTACCTCATGCCAAAGTGGTGCGCGGCTATTCCTTCTTCGGCCTGTCGTTCGTCTATGTCATTTTTGAAGACGGCACCGATATATACTGGGCCAGATCCCGTGTGTTGGAATATCTCAATTACGTTAAAGGCCGGTTGCCGCAGGGCATCACGCCGACACTAGGCCCCGATGCCACCGGCGTAGGCTGGATTTACGAATACGCATTGGTCGATAAAACCGGCAAGCACGATCTGGCCCAGTTGCGCTCTATCCAGGACTGGTATTTGCGCTATCCGCTACAGACCGTTTCCGGCGTGTCCGAAGTGGCTTCCGTAGGCGGTTACGTCAAACAATATCAAGTCGAAGTCGATCCTAATGTGTTGCAAGCCTATCAAATCCCGTTATCCACGGTTATTACCGCGATCAAGCGTTCCAATAATGATGTCGGCGGCCGTCTGTTCGAAATGGGCGAAACCGAATATATGGTCAGGGGCTTGGGCTATATCAAATCCATCGCCGACCTGAAAACCATCCCGGTCGGTGTCGATGCCAACGGCACGCCGATACGCTTGCAGGATGTCGCCCATATCCAGATCGGCCCCGAACTGCGTCGTGGGGTGACCGAGCTGAACGGCGAAGGCGAGGTGGCCGGTGGCGTGGTAATTATGCGCTTTGGCGAAAACGCGTTGGCAACTATTGAAGACGTGCGGAAAAAACTGGATGAATTAAAGAAAGGCTTGCCGGAAGGCGTTGAAATCGTCCCGGTTTACGATCGGGGCAGTTTGATCGAACGCGCGGTAGACACGCTTAATTCCGCGCTGACTCAGGAACTGATCATTGTCTGCGCGTTGGTTGCCTTATTTCTGCTGCATCTGCGCTCATCGCTGGTGATTGTGATTACCTTGCCGTTGGGCATTTTGATGGCCTTCATAGTGATGAAATGGCAAGGCATGAACGCCAATATCATGTCGCTGGGCGGTATCGCGCTGGCGATTGGCGACATGGTTGATGGAGCCGTTGTGATGGTTGAAAATGCCCATAAACATCTTGCCGAAGCGGCGGAGAGAAAACAAGCCAAACTGACTTCAGAGGAACGCTGGCAAGCCATCGGCAACGCGTCTCGTGAAGTCGGTACAGGGCTGTTTTCCTCGCTGTTGGTGATCACTGTTTCATTCCTGCCGATCATCAGCATGGAAGCACAGGAAGGCCGCTTGTTTAGCCCGCTGGCCTATACCAAAACCTATGCGATGGCGGCGGCGGCGATATTGACTATTACGCTGGTACCGGTATTGATGGGTTATTTTGTCCGGGGCAAGATCATTCCCGAGCAAAAAAATCCGATTAACCGGTTCTTGCACTTTATTCACTCGCCGGTTTTGAAGCTGGCGATGCGCTGGCGAGCGCTGACGATCATACTGGCCGCGCTGTTAATGGCATCGACGCTCTACCCCTTGTCCAGGATCGGCAGCGAGTTCATGCCGCCTTTGTATGAAGGGGATCTTTTATACATGCCGACCACTTTCCCAGGCATATCGATCACCAAAGCCAAGGAAGTGTTGCAGCAGACCGACAAGATGCTGAAAACATTTCCTGAAGTACAGCAGGTGTTCGGCAAAATAGGTAGAGCCGAAACAGCAACCGACGCAGCTCCATTGATGATGGTGGAAACCACCGTGCAGCTAAAGCCCCAAGACCAGTGGCCTAATCCCGACAAAACCGCCCGGCAGCTGATGGACGAAATGGACAAGGCGCTTCATTTTCCGGGCATTGCCAACGCCTGGACCATGCCGATTAAAAACCGTATCGATATGCTGGCTACCGGCATCAAAACGCCGGTAGGCATCAAGGTTTCCGGCCCCGATCTGAACGTTTTGCAGACTCTGGCGCTACAAATTGCCGAAGCGATGAAGACCTTGCCGGACACGCTGTCGGCCTACGGTGATCGTGCAGTCGGCGGCTATTTTCTGGATTTCGACATCAACCGGGAAGCGGCCGCGCGTTACGGTTTGACCACCGGCGATGTGCAGGACGTCATTCAAAGCGCCATCGGCGGCATGAATATCACCGAAACCGTTGAAGGACTCGAGCGTTATCCGGTCAACCTACGCTATCCGCGCGACTTGCGCGATAACCTGGAAGCGTTGCGGCGGGTATTGATTCCGACGCCGACCGGCAGCCAAATACCGTTGACTTCAGTGGCGAACATCGACTTCAAACGCGGCACGGATGTGATTAAAACCGAAGATGCAAGGCCCAATGCCTGGATCTATGTGGATCTCAAAACTTCCGATATAGGCGGCTACGTCGAGCAGGCGAAGAAAACATTAGCTGAACGCGTCACGATACCGGCAGGTTACACGGTCACTTGGTCAGGCCAGTTCGAATACATGGAACGCGCGGCAGAACGGTTACGCCTTGTTGTCCCCATCACCTTGCTGCTGATATTTATCCTATTGTATAGCGCATTTCGCAATATCACCGAGCCCACTATCGTCATGCTGGCCATTCCTTTCAGTCTGATCGGCGGTATCTGGTTCGTGTACTGGCTGGGATTCAACCTGTCGATTACAGTGTATGTCGGTCTTATCGCCCTTGCCGGTACGGCTGCCGAAACCGGGGTCATGGTGCTGAGTTTTATCGATATTGAAATTGACAAACTGCGGGAACAAAAACAAGCGCCTTTGACCGGTGACGAAATCAGGGCCGCCACCGAGGCCGCTACAGCCCTGCGGGTGCGGCCGGTAGCGATTACCTCGCTGGCCAACATCGTGGGCTTAATTCCGATTATGTGGGCCACCGGCGCAGGCGCTGATGTTACCCAACGTATCGCCGCCCCGGCGCTGGGCGGGATGGTGACCGTGCTGATATTGAGCTTACTGGTGTTTCCGGTGATTTATAGTCTGGTGTTGCAGTTTCAGGAAAAACACAAGCAAGTAGTGGTTGATGTCGTTCACTAATACTTTATACGAGGTCGAAAACATGAATACATTATTTAGAGGTCGAAAACGTGTTGTTGTATTAATCGCACTTTTATTGCTCATTGTTTCTTCGTGCGCATCACATACTAAAGTCATTAAAAATGTCTACTCGTCACATCCCGGCGGCCAAGGTCATCCTTGGGATAAGGGGCGTTCATTTTAAATAACAGTCATGCCGGGTTTAGTAACTCAGCATTTGCTAAAAAACTGGATTTCATTCTTCACTACACGAACTATAAAGGAGGCAAAACTGATAACAAGCTAATTAACCTGAAAAAACGATGTCACAAAACTATTTTTAAATTATTTTGGAGAAAACCCATGAAAACAAAGTTACTGATTACCTTGCTTTTAACTGTTGGCTTAATGTCCGCTTGCGCCGAAATGAACCCGCATCCGATGGACATGAGTCAAGCCGTGCAAAATGCAACATCCAAAGCCGATCATGAGGCGCTGGCGCAACACTATGAGGAAGCGGCCAAAGAAATGCAGCTTAAAGTTGATGAGCACAAGAAACTGCTTAGCCAATATGAGTCAAAAAGCTATCTCTACGGTAGACAGGCGCAAAGTTTTAAAGACCATTGCCAGTGGCTGCTTAACGCCTATGAAAAAGCTGTCGAGGAAAACCTGGACATGGCGAAGATGCATCGCCAGATGTAACGTTTTACTGCGTCCAGCATATCCTATGAGTTGTCCACTCTGGCTATGCTGGCGCTGCCTTTTGCGTGTTGGGTTAACTTGGTAAGTAATTGTAACGGCTCGCATTCCATTGTCTTGTGCTTACATTAATGACAAATGAAAATAGGCGATTTTATTTACTGGTAACAGCATGAACCTAACAATTGGCAAACTTGCCAAACAAACCGAAGTCACCATCGAAACCGTCCGCTACTATCAACGCATTGGTTTACTGACGGAACCGGAGAAGCCCGATAGCGGTTATCGATGTTATTCAGCTGATGCGGTTGCCCGAATCCGCTCTATCAAACGCGCGCAACAAGCCGGGTTTACCTTGAAGGAAATTGCCACATTGTTATCACTCGATGGGGAGCATTGTGCCGATGTACGGCAATTCGCCGAACAAAAATTCCGGCAGATCGATCAACAAATCGAGGACTTAACGGCTCTCCGTCAGGTATTGGCAACCCTGATCAACGGCTGTCAGCAGACGGTTTCATCAGAACGTTGCGCCATTCTCGATGCCTTTAGCGATGACGCATCAACCAAACCCTGATTGTTAATAAAGATGTCGCTGGTCGCTTGACTCTGTTCTAAACACCAGGGTTTAGACTTCTTGCCAATATCGGTACTTGTTTGGTTAGGAGATTCTCATGAAAACAGACCCTGAAACACCCATTAACACCCCGTCATGGCTAGGTATCGGTGCTGTATTGGCAGCTATAGGTGCTTCCGCGTGCTGTGTCGGGCCTTTTTTGCTTTTATCTTTAGGCATTGGCGGGGCCTGGATGAGCACGCTTACCGCAATGGAATCAGTCCGTCCATTTTTCATCATGTTGACCCTGTTTTTTATAGCGCTAGGGTATCGAAAACTCTATTTAAGGCCCTATCTCTGTGAAGAAGGTGAAATTTGTGCCATATCCGACATTCAACGCCGACAACGCCTGATGTTTTGGCTTGGCTCCTTGTTCATTTTGATACTGCTCGCCTTTCCCTGGTTAGCTCCATTTTTCATGGCTTGAGAGGACTCCGATATGTCAATTAAAACCGGTTTATTAATTGTAAGCTTGTTGTCAAACATTCTGTGGATACCGGCGTCCCATGCCGAAGCGACCGTTGAACAGCCAAACCGGCAGCAAACGGTGACGCTGAATATACAAAACATGACCTGCCCGATGTGTACATTCACGATCAAAAAAGCCTTGCAGAAAGTCGATGGCGTACAACAGGCGACTGTCGATTACGATGCCAAAACTGCGACAGTCACTTTCGATGTCCAAAAAACCCATAGTTCGGCGTTAATCAAAGCCACGACGGATGCCGGTTATCCGGCAACCATTGCCGACCCGGTTTCTCAATAAAGCGAAGGATACGTTTATGTCTGATTGCTGCTGTTCGAATGCCTCTGCAAAAACCAGGGAGGTTTGCCCTGAGTGCGGTTCTGCTTGTATCAGTGTCGGAAGACGTACACTGTACCATCAGGTTCGGTTTCCTGAGAATCTGACTATTACCGCTGACAGCTATTATTACTGCCCATCCAAACAATGCGCAGTCGGTTACTTTTCCAGCTATGGAAACGCTGTTCCCAAACAGTATTTAAGAAGCTATTCAGAGATTCAGGAAGACAAACTTTGTTATTGCTTCGATATTGATGCCGATCAGTATTCATCAGCGTTAAAAACCAACCGTGCAGAACCGATCAAAGATTTTGTCATACAACGAACAAAATCAGGCGAATGTGCTTGCGAAATTAGAAACCCGTCAGGCCAATGCTGTTTGGCAAATTTTAAGTATTTGGAAAAGAATCAGTCTCAGTAGCTGAGCGACGCCCGCATATGAGTGTCCGCAATGCGGCCGATTGCCGTCATGTATCGGAAAGCAAAAAATACACAGTCCCATTCAAAACCATTGCATCATTTAGGTATAAGATAGAAGCGAAGCAAGATGATGAAGGAAGCGTATCAAGCTTACACTCAACCTTTAATCTTTTTCAGGAGAATCAAATGGCTGATTGCTGCAACGACAAGGCTTGCGAGATTGAGACGCTTCGTAATCGCCAAAGCTCGACTCTTAAGATAGTACTGGGTATTAATACTGTCATGTTCATTGTAGAGCTCACAGCGGGACTGATCGGTGGTTCTGTCTCACTGGTAGCGGATTCGCTGGATATGCTTGGCGATGCCCTGGTGTACGGTTTCAGTATTTACGTCGTTGCGCGCGGTGCAAGAATGAAAGCCAATGCAGCCCTATTCAAAGGCGGCATCATGGCGACCTTTGGTTTTTTCGCTCTTGGGCAGGCCGTTTACAAGATTGTCTTTCCTGAGGTTCCAATATTCGAGGCTATCGGTGCAATTGGCCTACTGGCGCTTGCAGCCAATAGTATTTGTTTGGCTTTGCTCTGGCGGCATCGAGCTGATGACATAAATATGAGTTCAGTTTGGTTGTGTTCGCGCAACGATATTATTGCGAATGTCTCAATATTGTTTGCCGCCGCAGGGGTATGGTTTACCCATACAGGTTGGCCCGATATTCTAGTCGGTTTGTCAATTGCCGCTCTCTTTCTACGGTCAGCGCTATTTGTATTGCGTGGGGCCATTGCGGAGCTTCGAGCAACCAATGCCTAATATTTCCATCAACTCGGACAGATGAGATGAGAGTCACAGAAAAATCCATTTCCAGTTATCCATGGTACCTTCGTCCATTCTTTTGGAATCAAAAAAGAAAATACGGACAAATCCTTAAACCTGCGTTGATTTGGGCCAGAGTCCCTAGCTTGTTTGCAGCAATAGCCATACTCTATGGGGTGCTGGATAGAAAAAGCAGTCCCATCGATCCGGTCCTGCGCTCCTTGATTACGGTGCGAGTCTCGCAAATAAACGGCTGCCGTTTTTGTATCGATATAAACTCCGCCGTGTTGGCAAAAAGAACAGGTTCCATGAACAAGGTGAAGGCCCTCGAACGATGGCAATCAAGCGAATTGTTCGATAACAAAGAAAGGCTAGTCCTGGAATATGCCGAGGCGGTGACGTATACCGACCGGCAGGTTGATGATGATTTATCTCAGCGCCTGCATGAATACTTTAACGACGATGAAATAGTCGAACTCACTGGGCTTATTGTCTTCCAGAATTTATCCAGCAAATTTAACAGCGCCCTGGATTTACCAGCACAAGGATTTTGCCGTCTGCCGAAAAATAAAGATCGCAATATCGATGAACAGTAGGATCGATTCGAGAACAGCGCTTGCTGCGAATCAGTTTATTCACCGGAAAATCCTGCTCCGGCTGTTTCTGGGCTGGCTGTTCCTCAGCGTAGCGGTCGGCGGCGGCGTTTTATGGCTGGAGGTCAATCGCATCCGGCAGTTCGTGCATGAACTCGCGCTCAGGGAATCCGCGACTTTCAGCGGGGAGTCCGCCCATAATTTGGAGCAGTTGGATTCAGCAGCTCGCCAACATCTGGCAGAGTTGGCACGACAACTGGTCAACCAACATTTCCTGGTCGTCGAGCTGTACGACCGCAACAAACAACTCCAGCTTGAAGCCATTCGACCTGGGCAGGAGATCGCCGAACAGGGTATTGATCGCTATCGCCATCGATTTCCGCAGGCGGGTGAATTTTCCCATGAGTTTCACTTCATTCGTGGTGGGTTGCTGCTGGTCATCCTGGTTCCGTTGAAAGGCGTCCAGGATTCGCCGACCGGTTATTTCGAAGGCATCTATCAGGTTGATAGGCAGACCCTCAACTCGATTAAGGATGACCTGCTGCGCACACTGCTGTTTGTCAGCCTAGGCATCACGTTCACCACCTTCCTGATGTATCCGATCATCTTGACGCTCAACCGGGGACTGATCAAATTGTCCGGCGATTTGCTAAAGGGCAACCTGGAATTGATGAATGTGCTCGGTTGCGCGATTGCCGAACGCGACTCCGATACCAATAGCCATAACTACCGGGTAACCTTCTATGCGCTACGGCTTGGCGAAGCGATTGGGCTTTCTCGCAAGAACATCCACGACCTGATTGCCGGTGCTTTTTTGCATGATGTCGGCAAGATCGGCATCCGCGATCCGATCTTGCTGAAACCGGGAAAACTGACGCCGGAAGAGTTCGAGGTCATGAAAACGCACGTATCGCTGGGCGTGGATATTCTGAGCAAATCGAGTTGGTTAAGCGGCGCCAGGGACGTCGTCGAATTCCATCATGAGAAATACGACGGTACGGGTTATCCGCAGGGACTCAAGGCTGAAGCGATTCCGTTGAATGCGCGGATATTCGCTATCGTGGATGTATTCGACGCCCTGACTTCCAAGCGCCCGTATAAGGAGTCGTGGACAATGCCGGAAGCCATCGCCATGCTCGAACGGGACAGCGGCAGTCATTTCGATCCTCAGTTGGTGAAAAGTTTTGTGATGCTCGCCCCCGATCTTTATCAGAAGATCAGCGGCATTGAAGCGCATCGGCTGGAGGTGATGCTACAACACAGCATAGCCCGCTATTTTTTGGCCGCTAGTTAATGGGAGAAACACCACTATGAACGCATGGCACAAGCTATCGATTACCGAAGCCGTAAGCCTTCTCACGACCGATGTGGAGCAGGGTCTTTCTGCCAATGAAGCGAAAAAACGGCTCACCCGGTATGGGCAAAATAAACTACGCAAGGGCAAACGATTTTCGGCCTTGGTCATTTTTGTAAACCAGTTTAAAAGTCTGGTTATCTGGGTGTTGATTGGCGCAGCGGCGGTTTCCGCTGCACTGGGCGAAACTGTAGACGGCATTGCCATTATTGCCATCGTTATTTTGAATGCGATAATCGGCTTCCTTCAGGAATATCGCGCTGAGAAGGCGGCGGCGGCATTAAGTCGTTTGACAGCGCCCCATTGCCGTGTGGTGCGCGGCGGTCATAGCCTGGTGGTTACTGCTATAGAAATCGTTCCAGGCGATATCCTGTTGCTGGAAGGCGGGGATCTGGTCGCTGCGGACGCTCGCCTGATCCAAACATCC
>Ga0208397_100147_pt1 | contig 28956 bp, 20 predicted proteins | sample LakWasMe76_LOW10_2_FD_183904 | JGI IMG/M metagenome (GOLD analysis project Ga0208397, IMG submission 183904) | Freshwater sediment methanotrophic microbial communities from Lake Washington under simulated oxygen tension - Sediment Metagenome... | ecosystem: Environmental > Aquatic > Freshwater >...
CTTCGCGCGCGATCAAGCCGTAGCTGACATAGTTCAGGCCGGGGCCGCCATACTGTTCGGGAATGGTGGGGCCGAGCAGGCCGAGTTCGCCCATTTCGCGAAAGATCGCGGGATCGGTTTTCTCATGGCGGAACGCTTCCAGCACGCGCGGCTGCAGCTTGTCGTGGCAGTACGCCTGCGCGGCGTCGCGCACCATGCGTTCATCTTGCGTCAGTTGATCAGACAACAGTAGCGGGTCATCCCAATGGAATTGGGCTTTCGATTTCGAGGTCATCATGGGTCCTTGTTGTTATGGTGGTGCAAGTGGCGCGCAGCTCCGGCGCTAGTCCTTGCGCGCCTTTGTCGCGACGAATTTCCCATTGTGGAAAACCAGCGCCGGACGCGGTGCGACATCACAGCGCTCAACTTCGCCGACGAAGATTACATGGTCGCCCTCCGGGTAGCGACTGCGGTTATGGCATTCGAACCACGCAGAAACACCTTTGAGAATGGGAAGACCGGTGTGCGACAGTTCGAATTCGACGCCTTCGAAACGATTCTCGATGCGCATCGCAAAACGTTCGGCCAACGCCGCCTGATTCCCCGCCAGCACGTTAATGACATAGTGCGTGTTACCAGTAAAGACAGGAAGACTGGATGCGTTCTGCGACAGGCTCCACAGCACGAGCGGCGGGTCGAGCGAGACGGAATTGAAGGAACTCGCAGTCAGACCGAGGAATGTGCCGTCGGGCAGCCGTGTCGTGATGATTGTGACGCCGGTCGCGAACTGGGACAAGGCATTGCGAAAATGGCGCGTGTCGAATTCGGGCGGACCCGCGCTTGGAGATTGTGTAGACATCTGAGTTCCGGAAAATTTCATCCATTATGCCGAAAAAGAACTCGGCATGACGTGCGAGGCAGATTCTGCATTGTTGGCACACCCGTGTGCTATTTGCGGCGAATCACTCCCGGTGCAGGTGCTTGATGGCGCAGCAATGCCTGAAATGCTTTTGGCATCCAAGGACGTGCGGCCAGCAGGAAACTGATCGCATACTTCTCTTCAAAAGGTAGCCGCGCGTCGTCCTGGTGGTGCAGCGCCAATTCGCGCGCAACCTGCTTCATGCGATCCAGCAGTGCACCGATCGACTTCTTAGACAGCATGACATTCACCTGCTGCAGCAGTTCGTGCTCACCGTCGAACTGCGAGGCAAGATAATCGCTGTAGGCTTGTTCGCGGAAATGTGCCTGGATCGGCCCATCAGGAATCCAGCGGAAGGTGCGCGATACCAGCAGCTTGACGCGGTTGTTCGGAAGCAGTTCGATGATGCCAATTTTATCGAGCCGGACCAGGCACCTCACGACGTCAGCTTCCGTCATCGTATAGATTTGCACGATCTGCGCCAACGATAGTTGATTCAGCACTGAGACGGCGACAACAAACAGGCGTGTATCGCCAATGATTTCCTTTTCTTGCGCGTAGCTCAGTTCGGAAATCAGCCGGGCATCATCCTGCGCGATCAAGGCCAGATCGCGAAAATCAATCTGCGTCGCCTGCAGAATTGCGTCCAGTCGCTGAAGGGTGAAGTTCTTTTGAGAGAACATCCGTTTGACACTGGCTTCCGACATATTGATGCGCGTTGCCAAGTCGGCATAGGTAACGCCGCGCGCCTTCAGTTCGCGCTTGAGCGAATCAACGAGAGAGCTTGCTTGCAGCATGAGTTTTTCATTAATGGCAACAGTTGATGAAAATGATACACCACACGGTTTGCGGGAACGCAGAGGTATCCTGAAGGGGCAAGCTTGATAAAAATAAACAGTTGATTCGGCTCAACGCAAGCGGATAGGCAGCCTTGTCCGTTTGCGTTACAGTCATGTCATATCATTACGGAGTAGATCATGGCGACCGAAATAGCAACGCTGGGTGGAGGATGCTTCTGGTGCCTGGAAGCCGTCTATCAGGAACTCAAAGGCGTGCAGCATGTGGAATCCGGTTATACCGGCGGGCACGTGCCAAATCCCAGCTATGAGCAAGTATGCGAAGGGACGACCGGCCACGCGGAAGTAGTGCGTGTCGAATTCGATAATACGGTCGTTGGCTATCGCGAGATTCTCGAAATATTCTTCACCATCCATGACCCGACTACACTGAACCGGCAAGGCAATGATGTCGGCACGCAGTATCGTTCAGTGATCTACTACCATTCTCCCGAACAGCAGGAAATTGCCCGTCAGGTGATCGCCTGCATGGCAAACGTGTGGGACGCGCCGATTGTTACCGAACTGAGCCCGGCAGAGACTTACTACAAGGCCGAGGACTACCACCAGAACTACTTCCGCCAGCATCCGCTGCAAGGCTATTGTGCGTTCGTCGTGGCGCCCAAGGTGGCCAAGTTCAGGAAGGTCTTCGTGGACAAGATCAATGCAACTGCGGAGTAGACGCGGCAATGACTACTGTTTTTTCGAGAATCATCCGCGGCGAAATTCCGAGCGCGAAAGTCTATGAAGATGAATTTGTCTACGCGTTCATGGACGCGGGACAGGTAAATCCCGGCCACGTGTTGGTGGCGACCAAGCTGCCCTACGAAACCCTGATGGACGCCGACGAAGACTCCGCTGCGGCGATGATGCGCGCCGCCTCCCGGATTGCGAAAGCAGTGGAGAAAGCGTTCCGGCCTGACGGCATCACGGTGCTGCAGGCGAACCGGCCGGCCGGTTGGCAAACGGTACCGCATCTGCATTTGCATGTCTTGCCACGGTATGAAAATGATGGCGTCAATCTTACTTGGCCGCGCAAGGAACCCGGAATGGAAAAGCTGCGCGAGTATGCAGCGATGATCGAGGTCGGTACTTAAATACCTGCGTCTTGAAGCGGTCTTGGCGCATCTTAATGCGCTAGGAATGCCTCCATGAAGATGCGGCAGGCGGTATCGACGTGGCAACGACTGTATCTCGAATGCACGGCGTCGATACGCACGGCAAGTTCGCGCTGAACAATTAACATTCCAGGTAGCGATTGTCTCAGGCTGTATCTACATCACGCCCGGACAACGCGATGCCTTTCTTTCTGCTTCTCGCGATGCGATAGTCGAAGCACGGCATTGAACCTGACAGGCATCATCTGCATACATATAACGGCGTGACCACGGCAAATGCGACGCATCGCTGTTCGCCTTGGTGCACACGACCTGATACAGGGACACCCAGTCCTGCGCGAACGCGTACGCGCATCCCGCAAGATAGACGCGCCAGATTCTGAAGCGACGTTCATCCACCAATTCGCTGATCTGTTCGGCCCGGTCTTCAAAATTTTCGGCCCAGAGAGCACAGGTTCGGGCGTAATGGCGGCGCAAGTTTTCAACATCGAATACTTCCAGTCCACCTTCCTGCATCGCGCGCAGCACCGTACCGATATGCTGCAGTTCGCCGTGCGGAAAAACGTATTCATCAATAAATTTTCCCGCGCCATACGCGCTTTCGCCATTATTCACGTCGGTGGTCGTGATGCCGTGATTCATGGCAATGCCGTTGTCGCTGAGCAGGGAACGCATCTTTGAAAAATAGGCGACCAGGTGCCTGGCGCCGACATGCTCGAACATCCCGACGCTGGTGATGCGATCGTACGTTCCGGTGACATCACGGTAATCTTCCAGGCGAATTTCCACGCGGTCCGATAATCCGGCGCGCGCGACGCTTTCGCGAGCCAGTTCGTACTGATTTTTCGAAAGTGTAATGCCGACGCATTGCACGCCGAACTTCTGTGCCGCGCGTATCACAAGTGCACCCCAACCGCAGCCGATATCCAACAAGCGGTGCCCTGGCCCGACCTGGATTTTGGTGAGTATGTGATCGATCTTTCTAGTTTGGGCGCTTGCAAGGTCTTCGTCGCCGTTCTCGAAGTAGGCGCAGGAATACACCATGTTTTCGTCCAGCCACAAGCGATAAAAGTCGTTGGAAACATCGTAGTGATACCGGATCGCCTCCTCGTCTTTCTTTTTCGTGTGATGAATTGATCGCGCGACGCGGGCGAAGCGGCCTTCCGGCCTCAGCGTGTGGCGCGCCAAGGCACTTCCGATCGAGATGATTTTGTCGGCACGCCCCTCGACCTCGATCTTGCCTTCGACATAAGCCTTGCCAAGGTTGGAAAGCGAAGGCGTGAGGAGATAAGTCAGTGCCGAAACATGCGGCACTCTGATGGTGACCTGTGGCGGCGCATGCTGCGCAAAATCGAGGCGCTGCCCGTTCCACAATTCCAGACGCAGCGGCAGCGCGGAATGTTCGCGAATGCTGTTAACCCAGCTTCCCAGTTTCTTTTCCCAAAACACGGTACACCCTCCGCACGTGCTAACGGATCGATCGAGTGAAACGGTTCTTCAGGTACTGCGAAAAAGTTTACGGTTGCAGTCGCTGTCGCTGCCAGTCGCCGTCGGCCTGCAAGGTGTACGCAATGCGGTCGTGCAGACGCGACGGGCGGCCCTGCCAGAATTCAATGTAATCCGGCACCAGGCGGTACCCACCCCAATGCGCAGGGCGGACCGGATGATCGCCGTACTGCTGCTCCACTTCCGCGACGCGCGCTTCCAGCACTTCGCGACTTGCCACGGGACTGCTCTGCGACGACGCGATGGCGCCGAGGCGGCTCTTCAACGGGCGGCTGTTGTAATAAGTGTCGTTCTCCACGTCGGTCACGCGTTCCACGCGGCCTTCGATACGCACCTGGCGTTCCAGTTCGATCCAGTAAAACAGCAGCGCCGCATACGGATTTTCGTCGAGCTCATGCCCTTTGCGGCTGCCGTAATTAGTGAAGAAGGTAAAGCCGCGCTGGTCGAATTCCTTGATCAGGAGGATGCGCGAGGATGGCCGCCCGTTTGCCGTGGCAGTGGACACGCTCATGGCATTCGCCTCGGGCACTTGGGCCGCGATCGCCTCGCCGAACCACTTCGAAAATTGTTCGACCGGGTTCGAATGCGCGTCTGTTTCCGACAAACTGGCGCGACTGTATTCCTTGCGTAGATCCGCTATCGACATCATGTTCCTGTTTCCATTGTGGTGTAGTTTGCGCCGAGTGGAGAGCATTTGATTGCGTTATTGATAACGCTCAAACTGCACTCCCTTGGCAAAGCCGATCGGCAGCACGATCACGATACGCCGGCACGCGGGTTCTGCCTTGTTTTGCATCAATTATTGCGTAAACGCAAAGGCGTTATTCCCGACCAGAGATATGGGATTTCCGCCACGCGATCGGCACGCCCGCGCCGATCATTGCCGTCATGCCCCAGAATACCGGCATCAACCCCAATGCAGCGCCTGCTCCGCCGAATGCCAAGGGCAGGACCACTTGACACGCGTTACCGATAGTGACGCGAATGCCCACCGCTTCGCCGGCACGTCCCGGTGGAGCGGAATGATGCAACAGGGCCAGCATGTTAGGTTGGCTGGAACCGACCGCCAGTCCGAGTATTGCCGCAACGGCCATCAAGGACAGCGGTTGCCGCATAAAGGGGAATATCGCATAGCAAACGGCAGCAAGAATGAGCGCCGCATACAATACCTGCCATTCTGAAAACCGTTTCGAAATCCATGGCATCCCGAGGCGAATCATGAAAGTGGCGGCTGAGAAGCAGCCGAGAATCAAGCCGATGGTCGACGCGGCAAAACCGAGGTGCGTGCCATGAATCGGCAGCACGAACGTGAATAAATCCCAGGCGGAAGAGAGCAGCGTACCCACGATGTAAATGCGCCGCATGTCGGTATCGCGCAATAGATCCAGTGCGCCGCCGGCTGGGATTTCCTGCACTTGATGCAGCGCGCGGATGTGCTTCAGACGGCCAACCGCAGTCAGCAATAACGCAAGGAGCGCAAAACCGCCGAACGCCATGTATGCCACGCGATGTGGCGCATCGTCGATGATTTGTCCCGCCAGCACAGGACCGGTAAAGCCGGATATCGAAAATCCCAATGCCAGCCAGCTGTAATTCGTTGCCCGCTTTTCTGCTTCGCTCATTGCGCCGACCGTGTGCTGCGAGGCCACCTGGATCACCATGAACCCGGTGCCGATCAACATGGTCGCAAGGTAGAGTATTGGCAAACCAGTCACGATGCTCGGCAATGCGCAACCGATCGCTATCGCCATGCATCCGCCAAGCATGGGACGAACGATGCCGATGCGATCAATCAGGCGGCCTGCCGGCACTGCGCAAATCATCGGGAATAGCGAGAACAACGCGATCAGGACGCCGACCGTCAATTCCGATGCATGCAATGACAAAGCATAAAGTGAGGTCGTGATGCGGGAACCGGCCAACGCGATGTGCGCTGTCAGTGAAACAAGAATGAGATGCAGCAGAGGTACGGAGGGAAACACAAGGAAACGATACAGGCAATACAGGCAGAGCGGCAACAAGTATACGTACCTGCAGAAAAATAATTCTAGAAGAAAATACAGAGCGTTGCTCTCCGTTAAAATGGCGGAATGAACGCCATTATTTCACTCCCTGTACTTCATGAATCTTCCGACAACGATATCGATTTCGATCGACGCTTCGGTGGTATTGCGCGCCTGTACGGCGATGCGGCGCTCGCGCGTTTTCGCAGTGCGCATGTCTGCGTGATCGGTGTCGGCGGCGTAGGGTCGTGGGTCGTGGAAGCATTGGCAAGAAGCGCCGTCGGGCGCATCACCATGATCGATCTCGATAATGTCGCCGAGTCGAATGTCAATCGCCAGATCCATGCATTGACCGATACGCTGGGCAAGGCGAAAGTGACTGCATTGGCGGAGCGCATTGCACAGATCAACCCGTATTGCCAAGTTACCGAAATTGAAGATTTCATCACACCCGATAATCTCGATGCAATGATCGGTGCCGGCGCTTACGACTATGTGATCGATGCCATCGACAGTGTCAATGCCAAGACGGCATTGATCGCGTATTGCCGTACGAATCGTCTCAAGCTGATTACGATTGGCGGCGCCGGCGGACAAATCGACCCGACAAAGATCGAGATCCGCGATCTCTGCCGCACGGAACAGGAACCCTTATTGGCCAAAGTGCGCAAGCGCCTGCGCGCGCAGCATGGATTCCCGCGTGGCACAAAAAACAAGTTTGGTATCGACGCGGTGTTTTCCACCGAACCCTTGCGCTTTCCGGAAACCGCCGAAGCATGTCAGATTGACGATAAAGCCGGTGTGACCGGACTGAACTGTGCGGGGTTTGGATCGGCAATGGTCGTGACCGCCACGTTCGGCCTGGTTGCTGCGGCACAGGTGCTGCGCAAGCTGGCTGCCGAAGCCGATTCGCTTACTACTTCGGCAAGCAGCGATTCAGGAAATCCATAAGGCCGGCTGCTTATCCGGCGGTGTCCAAGTCATCCTGCCGGCACTCGTCCTGTACCCACACATCTTTCTCCAGTGAGCGCGACGCCAGGATCTGGTAAAGCGAACCTTCTGCTGTTGTGGTTGACTGTACCAGCGCCGCATGATTCGCCCTCCAAGGGATCGGGTCAAATGCCAGATCGGGTGGCAGCGACGCGTCACGCGCGAGGGTAATGTGCGGCTTATAGTCGTGCTGACCATTGAACGTCACCTTGCGATCTTCCAACGTATGGATTAACTGCTGATGCAATGCAAGCAGGCTGTCGGGAGGCTTGCGTGTGCCCACCCATGCAATGCGGTTGCGCGGAAAATAACCGAGCCGGTCTAGGTTCAGCACGATCTCGGTACGCGGCAAGCGGTACAGAATGTCTTTGAGTTCCGCAAGCAGACTAGCGGGTTGCTGTCCAAGAAATGCAAGCGTCAAATGCAGATTGGCATAAGGAATGATTCGTCCCTGCATCGACGCCTGAAGTTGCTGCAGCGCGGTCGCAGTTGCGTTGTCGGGCCATAGCGCGAAGAAGAGACGCAGTGATTCAGGTTTGCCGTTGGTCATGAGTCGTTGTTTCCCGGTGAGCTGATGCGCAGATGACTCTGCGTACGCGATATGACACCAGCCTCGCACGGCAGGTTGCAACACCGCCTGTCACATCACTAGCTATTGCTCATTAACATCATCCCTTCTAAAGCGTGGCGATACTCAATGGCAAAGCGCCGTGCCGCGATCCGCGAAGCCACCTTTTTCTGTCGGCAAGAATTCCCATTCATACCCGGCCTCCTTCAGGACTAGTTTGAGCACGCCGTGCGTCGAGTTATCACTGACTTCACTGTCGAACTTGCGAAAGCGAAGCGGGCTCAGTTTGGCGCCGCCCGTACCGACGACAAACTGGCGCATGCCGCCTTGCGCATCGAGCCTGCCGTCCGCATCCTTCGGCGCGAAGCGTTCATAGTCATGGTCGTGCGACGCCAATACCAGGTCTGCGTTGGCGGCGGAAAGCAGTCGCCAAGCTTCTGCCATTCGCGTGTCGCTGCCATGTCCGCCTGAGCTGAACATCGGATGATGCCAATAGGCGAGTGTGCATCGCGTCCGGTGTTTTTCGAGATCGGCTTTGAGCCATGCTATCTGCGCCTGATGGGCTTCCGGCTTCAGGTAGCTGTTGAGTGAAACGACATGCCAGCTTCCGACATTGAAGCTGTAGTAGCCGCGCCGTGCCGGGCCGGCGATATCGCCGAAATAGGCGTAGTAACCCGCAGCATTGGGCGTGTAGTAGTCGTGGTTCCCAGGCGATGGATAGGTGCGCGTTTTGAACTTGCCCCAAGTCGGTTCATAGCAATTGGTGAATTCGCTCAGCAGGCCAACCGGATAGGTGTTGTCCCCAAGCGTCAATACGATGGCGTCCTTGTCGGCCGCGAGGCCGGCGGAAATCAGCACCGCGGTTTTGGCGGCACCGCTTTCGTCTGGTTGCAGGTTTTTGCAGTCAGCAATATCTCCGGCTGCATAGACTGCGATTCCTTTGTCAGGCATCAGCGCGGCTTTGATCTGTTCTTCGCGAGCGTGCTTTTCAGATTGGCAGCCTGTCAGTGCGACGAGAAAAACGAGTAGATATGTTGCGCTGTTTAACACGGCCATTGCCGCTCCTGAAAATGTGTCGAGGGTACACGCCGGCGAGCAATGTGGATGCCGCATTCAAGCCCTCATGCCGCTGGAACGGATGCCGTGTCTTTCACTGGCCAGAGATAACGCTGTTGCAGCAGACGGGCTGCATCCACAGCAGGCACCGGGCGCGAAATGTAGTAGCCCTGAATCTCATCGCACGATAAAGCCTGCAACGCATGCAACTGGGCTTCAGTTTCAACACCCTCGGCCACCACGCTCATGCCGAGCGCATGTGCCATCGACATGATGGCGCGGAAGAAGACTTCGCCTTCAGCGGTCTTGCACAACTCGCCGGTGAAGGCGCGGTCGATCTTGAGTCCGTCCATGTCGAGCCGCTGCAACTGCGACAGTGATGAATAGCCGGTGCCGAAATCATCCACCAGCAGTTTGATTCCGAGTGCACGAAGACTGGACAGCTCGGCCGAGACTTCGGCCTGTTCGCCCATCATCGACGACTCCGTAATTTCAATTTCGACGAGGCTAGGATCAAGATCGTGCCGTGCGATGCATTCGGCAAATGCGCTCCTGATATCGCCATGATTGAACTGGTAAGGGGAAACATTGATTGACACTGGCACCACCGGCAACTGCATTTTTTTCCACTGCGCGAGCTGCGCGCAGGCCTGTTCCAGCACGAGTTCGCCCAGCTTCAGAATCAGGCCGGTCTCTTCGGCGAGCGGGATGAATTCGAGTGGCGGGACCAGGCCCAGATCCGGATGCTGCCAGCGCACCAAAGCCTCCATTGCGCGCAGCTCTCCGGTGGTGGCCCGCACGCGCGGCTGGTAGTGCAGCACGAACTGGTTCTGCACCAGCGCCTGCTGCAGCGCGCGCTCCATGTCAAGCCGCGTCGTTAGTCTTTCAGACAGGCTGCGCTCGTAAAAGCGGTAGTGGCCTTTTCCTTCTGCCTTGGCCTGATACATCGCGATATCGGAATTCTTGAGCAGCGCTTCAGAGTCCGTGCCGTCACGCGGAAACATGCTGATGCCGATCGATGCGCCGACCAGGTTCTTGCCCCGCGCGAGTTCAAACGGATGATGAAACGCTTCAGCGATGCGTGCGGCGACTGCGGACGCGTCGTCTTCATGATTGACCGGTTGCAGTACGACGGTGAACTCATCGCCACCGAGGCGAACGACATGGTCGGTCGGGCGCACTACTGATCTCAGGCGCAGCGCCGCCGCGTGCAGCAGTTCGTCGCCGGCGGAATGGCCGAGCGAGTCGTTTATGTTCTTGAAGTTGTCGAGGTCAACAAACAGCAGTGCCAGCATACTGTTGGAGTGCTGTGCCTGTTCCAGCGCCTGCGGCAGAAAATGCGCCAGCCAGTTGCGGTTGGGCAGGGCGGTCAGCGCGTCTTCATTAGCCATGCGTGACAACTCGCGTTCATGCGCCTTGATGTGCGAAATATCGCGGAAGGTAATGGCCAGGCCGGTGCCGGACCGCACGAGCCGCCGGTGCACCCACTCAAGCTTGATAGGGCTTTCAGGCGGAATTTTGATTTCGTCTTCATAGAAGCCGGAATCCATCGCCCCGCAATAGGTCTTCATCAGCACCGGGAAGTAGGCGTCGGTATTGAGCTCGGTGGATTTGGCGCCGACGAATTGCTCGCGTGTGAGTCCGTAGAAAGAGGCGCCGCGTACATTGCAGTCGACGACCTCAAAGTCGATGACCTTGCCGTCCTTGTCGCGCAATGCGCGCAGCATGTAGAAGCCTTCGTTGCCGCCTTCCGTCGCCACCCGATAGGCATCCTGCACTTCGGCTTCCTGGTGCTTGCGCCATGCAAGGCGGGTCGATAGCAGCGTGGCCACCACGGCGAAAAGGAACAGGAAAGCGCTGCCGGCAACGGCGAGCGCCAATTGACTCTGCCGCGTTTGCCAGTAGGGTGCGAGGCGTTCTTCTGCATCCAGGCCGACCATCGCAATCAAGGGGTACGCATCAAGCGTTTTGAGTGCGGCGAAACGGGCGCGTTTGTCGGTGAACCACTTTCGTTCGAGCAGTGTGCTGCCGGCATCGGCCAGTTCGATTGGCGGAACGACGTGGAATGCGGAACCGGCCTCTGCCGCAGGCGCGTTTTCTTCTAGCTCGCCGATGGCGGTCATGCGTACCACTGCATCCTTGCCGATCACTGCCAGCAAACCTGATTTGCCCAGTCCGGACCGGTCGTAGAACGAAGCCAGCGAGCGCGGCTCCACCGAGACCAGGACCACGCCGTCAAAACTGCCGTCGGACTTTTCTAGCCGTCGCGTGAACTGGATCACCGTCTTGCCCGATACGCGACCATTGCTCGGTTTGCCGATGCGCAGGAAACGCGACGCGTCGTCGCGGTGAAAAAGGAAATATTCCCGATCGTTTACCGGCGGCGGTTGCACACCTAGCGGACGATTGGCGGTAACAGGGATGCCTTGCGGGCTGATCACCGTGACCAGTGCGTAGCGCGCGACCGGGAAGGCACCTTGTTCCGAAAGAGCTTCAAGTCTTAACGGCTTGTTCGAATGTTCCCATTCATGCTTGACCAGCAGAGTGAGTTGATCAATCTGTTCGACGGCATGTGTCAGGTATTCCGCGTACGCGGCGGATAATGCACGAGTCTCGTCCAGCGCACGTCTTTCCGCGCTATTCTTTTCATGGGCGAATCTGGCCAGCGTTGTGGTCCAGAGCAGGGTACCGAGAATCAGGCAAATCGCCGGCCATACCGCAACCGATACGAGGTTCTCCTTCAGGAAAGCCAATCGCTGGGGAAAAGGAACTGGCTTCGGCGATTCGGGCTTGCTGTTCATGGCTGACTGAAGGATGCGGCGTTGTGCCTTGCCGGATTTCCGGGCATGAGGCAAGGTCGCCTGCATATTGCGATCTGGAAAGCCAAAATACCATAAGCGCCGCGTTCAGGCTATGGTGGAATTCGCGAGGATGGCAGGCCGATTTATTGACGCCTGCCTGCACGTCGCATTATCTCTGTGCTGCCGCCTAGAATTCGTGTTCTTCAAAGGCGCGCCGCGCTCTTTGCTCGGCAGCAGCCCAGGCTTCGTCTTCCGTAGGATAGGTGCCTGCCGGGATATAGGTTTCGGCAACCTCCGGCTCACGGGTTAGTCGGACATACACTTGCGCTTCATAGGTTCCGTCAGGCTGCGCCAGGGCGAGGATGCGCGCCAGATGCGTGCCGCTTTGCAATATGCGGCCTGGTGTGCTGGCATTTTCGACGCCGTTGGGCGGCACCGAGCTTTCGTCGCGCTCGACATCTTGTTGTCCAGGCGTCTTCTCGCCACTTCCGATATCGGCTTCATCCATGTAGTGCTTGGTTTGCTGGCCCATGCCTCTCTCCTCTCGTAGCGTTTGGACGTACCCATAAGATGGCTGCGTGCGCCGATAGTTCGGCGCGATATGGCCGGACGGATACATTCGTCTTGAGCAGACGCATGTCGCGTGCATGTGGTTGACGGCAATTTGCGCTATCTCGCATTTGACGTGCGGCACAAAGAACCTTACCGGAAGGTCTTCGTCTAAATTTTTTTGGAGGCGATATGGACCATCAGCAGAATGAGCAGAAAGCGGAGGTCGGGAAGGGTGACCGGCAGGCGACACGCACCAAAGACAATCCGATCGGCATCGATGATATCGGTTTGCCGTCCGGCATACAAAAGGATGAGGTAAGCCGACTGGAAGAGCTCAAACCCGATCCGGACAAGGCGAAGGATCGCAAGCCCTGACCCGCTTTCCACATTTGAAGCGTCATCTGATCTTGCATGGAGTGAAGCACATCGAACCACCGGTCGCGACATTACCGATGATGACCTGAAAGATCCCGGCGATATGACGCCGGGCGCAGGCCCGACCGAGAACCAGTCCTGATACCGCAAACCGTGGCAGCGCGGTTTGCCAGTCGAAAGGAGAAATTGAAATGGCGAGCAAGGAAGAATGTGACGAGTACGCAGCCGAACTCACGCGCCGGTTTGACGAATACGTGCGATGGGCGATTGCCAACTGGCCGAAACGGGAATTCCCGCTATTGTCATCCGACTTCAACGCATCGCGCCGCGAAATCAGTCAGATTGCCGGGCCAAAACTCGGCGAAGGTGAAAGTGCCACTCCCGGCGTGGCCAATCCGAATGCCGGGCAATTCCGCGACGTGAGTCCAATGCCGTGGCCATGATCCCGTTACAAGCAAACAGAAAGAGGAAATCATGATGAAAAAAGCGAAACGCGTCTTTGTCTGCGCGGTCCTGGCCGCATTTACCTTTGGCGGATTCACGCAGACAGTGCAGGCAGCAATGATCGGCACCGAGCAGGCAATGGCCACAAATGCGGCACAACAAAACCAGGCGAAAATTTCCGCCGCGCTCGATAGGCCGGAAGTGCTAGCGCATCTGGAGCAGCTTGGTGTCGCGAAAGCCGATGCACAGGCGCGGGTCGCTGCGTTGAGCGATGAGGAAGCGGCCACGCTTGCGGGTCAGATCGATAGTCTACCGGCAGGCGGCGATGTCGTCGGCGCGCTGGTGCTTATATTCGTCGTGCTGCTGGTGACGGATATTCTGGGCCTGACCAAGGTGTTCCCGTTCACGCGCTCCAGAAGGTAGATGCCCATGCATCGTGACCGCTCCCGGTGGTGTTTGTCGGGAGTGGTGCTCCTTTTTATCTTGCTGGTGAGCGGCTGCGCGACACAGACACGTTCGCTGTTGCAGGACTCCGCGAGCACATTGCCCCGCCAGGTCGAGTTGAGCGCTGTGCCGTTTCATCCGCAGGAACGCTTCCAATGCGGGCCGGCTACGCTCGCCATGTCACTCAACGCCTTCGGCATTGCAGCGAACCCGAACACCCTAGTCACGCAAGTATACGTGCCGCAGCGCGAAGGTAGCCTGCAGCCGGAGATGTTGGCAGCAGCGCGCCGCAATGGGGCAATCGGCATGACCATTGCCCCGGCGCTCAATGGCTTGCTTATGGAGCTTGCCGCAGGCAATCCTGTCATTGTGCTGCAGAACTTGAGCTTGCCGTGGTTCCCGCTCTGGCATTACGCGCTTGCGATCGGCTACGACCTTGACCATGCTGAACTTATCCTGCGCTCCGGCACGACAGAGCGCCTGGTTTTGCCGCTCTCCACATTCGAGCACACTTGGGCACGCAGCGGCTATTGGGGAATGGTAACTTTGCCGCCGGGTCGGCTGCCCGCGAGTGCCGACGAGGCGATGATGGTGCAATCGTTGGTGGCATTCGAGAAAGCCGCCGATCCGACGAAAGCACGCAAGGCCTACGAGGCTGCTCTGCGGCGCTGGCCGCGCAACGCGACCTTGCAATTGGGGTTTGGAAACACGGCTTATGCTGCCGGTGACCGCATCGCTGCTGCCAATGCCTTCCGCAATGCAGTCCACGCACATCCGGACAATGCTGCTGCCTATAATAATTTGGCCACGGTTCTTGCCGAACTGGGCGAATACGATCAAGCGAGCAGGGCCGCGGAGAAAGCGATCGCCTTGGGCGGACCTTGGCGCGATACGGCTCAGATAACCTTGCAATCGATCCGAAGCGCGAGGCAAAAGAAAGAACGCTGACCGGAACTTGTATCGTGCCCGGGATGCTATCGGGCATCCGTCAAAAACGTAGTCGAATTGCCGTCTCTCCGACGATCGCATCACGACTCCATGCTTAAACAATAAGCAAATCGCCGTGTTTTTTCTCACCAATGAGACTGTTGCAGCATCGTGACTGCATCAGCTACAACGCCATGCGATTTCTATGGCGAAAACAAGCGCGTTGTAAGTAAAAGTTTCCTTAAGTCAGGTATTATGTCCATGTCTTGATTTTCATCATGCTTTTTGAAGAAAATTAATTTCCTTAGTGAAATATTGAAGCGTATGTGCTAAGCGCCGCGCCGCAATTTTTACTTGTCAGGAACCCCATCCAGATACGCCTTCGCGTAATCGTGGTTTGGCGTTGGTTATTTCCATTTCTGATCATGGCTATACATCAAAGCCGTATCGTTCCGCCTTTTTCCGCACAGTGGGTTACCGAAAGTCGCAACACTAATTGCCCCAGGGCAATATTGCGCATCGCCCGAATGCATACCGATTCCTTTCTCCGTTGACTCTGATCATGTCCCTCTTCTATCGTCATCTCACCCCAACGCACCGGTTACGACATCGTGTTTTGCGTACCGGGGCATCTGCCTTCGCTCTGGTCTTGCTTACTGCCTGCGGTTCTGTTCCGCTTCAGCCAATGTCAAAAGAGGAACTCAATGCGCAAGCCGTAAATGATCGACGTGCCGCGCGTGTCGGCGTTGAACCTATTACCGGCGAGCTGTCGATGGATGAGGCGATCGCACGCGCGCTCAAATACAATTTAGATCGCCGCACGCGCATGATGGAAGAAGCCTTAGCGCTCAACCAGTTTGACGCCGCGAATTTGGACATGCTGCCCAAGCTGATGGCAAACGCTGGCTATGTGTCGCGCAACAAGAACGCAATTACACGCAGCGAAGACGCCATTACCGGCCTGCCTTCTCTCGCGAATCCGTATATTTCTTCAGAACGTACGCACCAGGTGTATGACCTTGGTCTCACCTGGAACCTGCTGGACTTCGGCCTCAGCTATCTGAACGCAAAGCAGCAGGCCGATCGCGTCCAGATCGCCGCGGAACGCCGCCGCAAGGCCATGCATACCTTGATCCAAGACGTGCGCACTGCTTTCTGGCGCACTGCCAGCGCACAGAAGCTGCGCAATGACGTCGTCAAGGCCATCGAGCTGGCCGAAGATGCGCTGGTCGATGCCCGCAAGGCGGAAGCCGAACGCCTGCGCTCACCGGTCGATGCGCTGCGCTACCAGCGTCAGTTGCTGGAAAATCTGCGCCTGCTGGAGAGCATTGAACAGGAACTGTCTTCCGGTCGCATTGAACTCGCCAACCTGATCAATGCGCCATTGAACGAACAATTCAAGGTGCAGGAACCGAGCGACCGTGTCGACGCTTCCTTGCTGGATATCCCCGTGGAGCGCATGGAGACCATGGCGGTGAGCCAGAATGCCGATATCCGCGAGCACAGTTACAACAGCCGTATCGCCGTTGAAGAAACGCGGCGCGCGATGCTGCGTCTGTTTCCTAACCTGTCGTTCAACTACAACATCCGCTACGACACCGATCGCTACATGATCAACAATCAGTGGAACGACACTGGCCTGCATCTCTCGTACAACTTGATGAACATCCTTACGGCGCCCTCGCAGACCCGTCTCGCGGAAGCTGGTGTCAAGCTGGCCGATCAGCGCCGTGTCGCTGCGCAGATGGCGGTGCTGACGCAGGTCCATCTGGCGCGCCTGCAGTACCAGATCGCCTATCGCCAGTATCTGCGTGCCGACGCGATCTGGCAGGCCGACGCGAAGATTTCCGAGCACATCAAGAACCGCGAATCCGCAGAAACGCAAAGCAAGCTGGAACAGGTCGCCAACAGCACGACCGCCATCCTTAGCTTGCTGCGGCGCTATCAATCGCTGTCGCAGTTGCAAGGCGCGGGCAGCAAGCTGGAAGCAACAATGGGCGCAGAACCCGTGCTTGGCAGTGTCACTGAATTATCGTTGGATGAGCTGACCAAGGAAGTCGGCAAATCCATTCGCGACTGGCGCAATGACGCGCAGGAGCCCGCTGCAAAACCGGCCGCCAGGTCCGAGGCATCCGGCGCTTCGGACGTCATCGCTGGCGAACCGAAGACGACACGCAACATCGGCGGAATCAAACTGAAACTCCATACCCGTGTTTCCGCCGCTGACTTCGCATTGGTCGCCAATCGCAACGGCACCTTTGAGTACCTAGCGCTGCATGAAAAGGATTGAGGATGGCTTTTCTCGCACGACGTCGTAAACAAATCGAACTCCTGGCAGGTGCGCTTACGCTCGGATGCGGGATCGCATTTGCACAAAACGCGCCACAAGCGACAGCGCCCGTAAAACCGGTAGCCGGACCTGCGGCGACTGTTCGCCAGGCACTGGAAAAACAGGATATTCGCGCCCAGCTCACGCCGCGCCGCTTCACCACCGTGGCTGCCGAAATCGGCGCCAAGGTTAGTCGTGTGGCAGTGCCAGAGGGCGGCAGCTTCCGTGCCGGGCAATTGCTGGTGTCGCTCGACTGCTCATTGCAGAGTGCTCAGCTACAAAAAGCAAAAGCATCACTGGTTGCCGCCGAACGCACCTTCAGTGCCAACAAGCGCCTGGAAGAACTGCGTTCGGTCGGCAAAGTCGAGCTCGAAGTATCCGAAGCAGAGGTAGCGAAGGCGCGCGCAGAAGTGTCGTTGATGAATGTATCGCTCGGCAAATGTCAGGTGAGCGCACCGTTCAACGGCCGCATTGCGGAGCAGCGGGTCCGTGAACAGCAATTCGTGCAGCCGGGGCAGGCCATGCTCGATTTGCTCGATGACAGCGTGCTCGAACTCGAATTCATTATCCCGTCGCATTGGCTCGCATGGCTGAAGAACGGCTACGCGTTCCAGGTGCGCATCGACGAAACGGGGAAATCCTATCCGGCCAAGATCATCCGCATCGGTGCGCGCGTCGACCCCGTCAGCCAGTCGGTGAAGGTCGTTGCGGCGATCGATGGAAGCTTCAAAGAATTGATGTCAGGGATGAGCGGCAAGGTTGCAATTGCACCGCCCGTCACCCAATAAGCATGCAATAAGAACGCGATAAAAAACACAACAGCCACGCAGTATCCGAAGCAGGAGCAACACGATGAACGCCAACCACGCAAAACGCCGCCCCCTAGTTCGCAGCACGCCGAATCCGCTAGCGCTGGAAGCCCGCATCATGTTCGATGCGGCCGGTGCGCCGGTCGAACATGTGGACAAGCCGTTCGCAATTCCTGCCCCGACGGAAGCGCCGCGTGATGCGCGTACGACGGAAAGAACGGCAGAGACGGAACGCGTGAACATTGCATCGGTGTCAGTACAGACGAGAGAGCTGTTGTTCATCGATGCAGGGGTAAAGGATTGGCAGCAGCTCGCGGCAAATGTGCGGGCGGGCGTTGACGTCGTGGTACTCGAATCGAACCGGGACGGCGTTGCTCAAATGCTGGAAGCGCTCAATGGTAGGCAGGGACTCGACGCGATACATATCGTGTCGCACGGTGCAACTGGCGAAGTAACTTTGGGTAGCACTGTTCTATCAGCGGGTAACTTGTATCTATTCAGTGACGCACTCGATAAACTCGGTCAATCGCTCACTAATAGTGGTGATTTGTTGCTTTACGGTTGCGATGTTGCGTATGGAGAAGTCGGACATAATTTTGTCACTTCATTGGCCAATATTACCCGCGCAGACATTGCAGCATCAATCGACACTACAGGCGCCGTTTTTCTCAGCGGCAATTGGGAACTCGAGCAAACAGTTGGACATATCGAATCAGTGCAGGTCTTTGACAAGGCAGAATTGGATTCTTATCGCAATACATTGGGCAGTTTGTCGGCAAACAGCCTTGCGGTTTCTATGACGGAAGACCAGAGCAATGGCGCTCTAGGGATGACTTTTAGCAATGCCGGTAACATCTCATTTGTGACGATGACGATTTCAAAGGGCTCCGGTACGGCCGGCAGTACGCTGTCGTTTACTGTTTTTGGAAATGCGTCGGTCAGCACTACGGATTCCACTACGACCAGCAACGTCTACAAGATCACGTCGACGAGTAGTGGCAATGGTGCCACAACCGATATCATGAACACCATCAATTCGGCCAAATATGCTCCAAAAGCAAATCTTAACGGCACCGAAACGATTACTGTCGCTGACAATACCGGCGGCTCGGGGCTTTCACTGACTGTCACGATTGCATCGGTCAACGATGCGCCATCCGGCGCCGATAAAGCGATTTCGTTTGCAACCAATTCGTCGTACACCTTCAGTGCATCAGACTTCGGATTTACCGATTCCAGCGATTCCCCGGCCAATACGCTTTCCGCGGTCAAGATCACCACGGTGCCGCTCACCGGAACGCTCAAGGTTTCAGGCTCGACCGTGATTGCAGGTGACTCCATCACTGCTGCCAACCTCGGCAACCTGGTTTATACGCCGGCTGCCGGTGCGAGTGCTGCAAACGGCTACGCCTCGTTTACCTTCCAGGTGATGGACAACGGCGGTACGTCAAATAGCGGCCAGGATACCGATCAAAGTCCGAATACCATCACCGTCAATCTGAGTGCAGCCGTCGGTAACAGCGCACCCACCGCGACCGATACCTCCGCCGTATTAAGTTCAATCACCGAAGGCGCAAGCAATCCATCCGGTGCCACGGTATCGTCACTGTTCGGCGGCAAGTTCAGCGACGCCGACGGCAACAGTCTGGCCGGTATCGCCGTCACGAGCTTCACACGCGATGCGACGCAGGGCGAATGGCAGTACTCGAGCAACGGCACCAGCTGGACTTCGATCACCAGTTCAGTAACCGCCGCGTCCACGGCACTGACTTTCAAGAGCACGGACTATTTGCGATTTGTGCCGACTGCCAGTTTCTACGGTGCGCCGTCGGCACTGTCGGTGAAGCTGATTGATTCCACCTCAACGGTCAGTACCGCCGCGACTGTCGACGCAAGCACCAGTGGTGGCACCTCCGTCTACAGTGCATCCAATATCACGCTGAACACATCGGTCAAACCGGTCTATACGCTGACCTCCGCCGACAGCAAGTTCACCGCGTTGCAAAGCGGCACCAAGTACGATCCGGTCAACGATACGCAAGCAAAGTCGGCCGATCTCGATTTGGTTGGCGACAGCAGCAATGTGCTGCTGTACGGCGCCTACGACAGCAGCACCAATGACATGTACTACCGGGTGCGTATCGGCAATCCGACTGTCTCCAAGGGCGTGCCGGTGTTTTCGGCGGTGCTCCTGCTCGGCATTGATACCAACGCCGATGGCAAACTCGATGTTTATGTGGGTGTGGATGGCCGCAACAATGGCCTGGGCGTGGTGACCTTTGCGCCTGGCGCTGGTTCCAATACCAGTCCCAGCACCAGTTCGTTCATGACGCCGCAGGCCGTCACTGGCGGAACGATGAGCTACGTATTGACCGGTGCTGATGTCGGCGCCGATGGCAAGACTGATGCCTTCCTGACCTTCAAGGTGCCATTCAGCCAGCTTGCTGCGCGCGTGCTGGCATTGACCGGGCAAACCATCACCTCGACTTCTTCGCTCAGCTTTGTTCTTCTGACTGCGACGCAAAACAATTCGATTAACGGCGACATGGGTGGCATCGGCGCCATGACAAAGGCTCAGTCGGAGACCAGCTTTATTGATCTCGGCCTGCTGCAACCCATTAACTTTACCAAGCCGACCTTGGGGAATGTTTCTGGCACGGTGCGCTTCACGGAGAACGGCAATGCACTCGCGCTGGCTGCTGCAGCGACCGTCAGTGATGTCGATAGTCCGACCTTTAATGGCGGCAAGCTGGTTGCCACCATTTCGACCAACGCCGACACGGGCGACACGCTGTCGCTGATCAATACCGCCGGGGCGGTCACAACGTCCGGCTCTAATGTGCTGTATAACGGCGCCACCATTGGCAGCTTTACTTTTAGCAGCAACACGCTGACCATCAACTTCACCGCATCCGTGACCCAGGCGCAGGTGCAAGAGGTGGCGCGCGCAATCGGCTTCTCCAGCAGCAGCGATGCGCCGAGCATACTGAACCGGACGGTGCAATTCGTGCTGACCGATGCCGAGGGAAATGCCAGCAATACCGGTGCCGTGACCGTACTGGTGCAGGCGGTCAATGATGCGCCGGCGATTGCATCGACAGGGACCCTCGCAAGCACCCTGAACCGTAGCGTCACCAATGGCGCCGCGTATACCATCAATTCGGCGACCACTGCGGATGCGCTGATTCTGACCAATGCTGCATCCGGTCTGTCAATCACCGATGTCGATGCCGGCAGCAGCACTATTCAAGTCACGCTCGCCACTACCGACGGCGTGCTGGAACTTTACAACGGCACCACCCTGCAGTCCGGTTCGGTCACGATCGGGTCAGTCACCATTACCGGCTCGAAGACCGGCAGCCTGGTGATGACAGGTACGTTGGCGAACATCAACGCGCTGCTGCAAGGTGGTACCACTGCGAAAATTCTTTACCAGCCCGGTGTCACCGTTGCGACTTCGGCGACCTTGACCCTGAGTGCCAATGACCTCGGCAACACCGGCACCGGCGGTGCACTGACGGCGAGCAGCACGGTGGGCACGATCACGATCAATACCCAGCCGCTGACCGGCGTGCTGAGCGGCAGCGTGCGCGAAGATACCTCTGTGTCTGGTGGCAACCTTTCTGTCAGCGGCACCGTCAGCGCCAATATCACCGCGACGCCGACCTTTGTCGGTAATTCTCGCGGCGACGCGACCGGCCTTGGCGCAATCACCTACTCGAACGGCACCTGGACCTATACCGTCTCCAACAGCAATGCAACGGTGCAGGCACTGACCTATGGGCAGAGCATCCAGGAAACCTTCCAGATGACGACCGCGCTTGGCACTAGCTATATTCAGGTCACCATCAACGGCGTAAATGATGCGCCAACCCTGACGGCCACCGGTGCTAATCCGACGTTTACCGAAGCAGGAGCCGCGAAGACCTTGTTCTCCGGTGCGGCAGCAACGTTCGGCGCGAATGAAAGCAACCAAGCCATCACGCAGCTTATGCTGACTGTCAGCGGCGTATCTAATGGCGACCAGTTGATCATCGACGGCAAGACGGTCTACATCGATAGCGCGAGCACTGGCACCTTGACGGTCAATGGCTATTCCTTCGATGTCTCGCTGAGCGGCACGACAGCAAGCATCACCATCAATACAGGTGAAGCGACTGCAGCGGCATTGCAAACGCTGGTGACGGGATTGCAATACACCTCAGTCAGCAGCAATCCGACCAACTATGGCGCCAACCTGACGCGTACGGCGACACTGACTGCGTTGAAAGACAACGGCGGTACAAGCAGTGGGGGGAATGACACCGCAACCCTCAGTCTGTCCAGCGCGATTACGGTCACGCCAACCAATAGCGCTCCGGTGCTCAATGTCGCTCCGGCAATCGTCTATGCCGGCAGTTCCATTTCGCTGTCCAATGCCTATCTGGGCGCAACTGACGCCGATAACACCGCTGCGCAGCTCACTTATACCGTCACCAGCCTTCCGGCGAATGGCGCAATTCGCTTGAACGGTGTCGCACTGGCGATCAACAACACCTTCACGCAAGCCGATGTCGATGCCGGGCTGGTCAGTTTCCTCGCGAATGCCGGCGTTGCCAACAACACCGCCAACACGGTTGGTCTGACTGTGCGCGATTCGGCCAATAGCAGCGCATCGGCCACGCTCAATCTGACGATTCGTAACGATGCGACGGTGCCGACGATATCTGTCAGCAATGCGACCGTCAGCGAAGCATCGCCATATGCAGTATTCACGGTGTCCTTATCTGCAGCAAGCGCGGTTGACCTTGTATTTACGCCGACGCTGACATCGGGAACAGCAACTACCGGCACCGATACCGGCAGCACAATCGAGTACTTCAATGGCACCGCCTGGGTTTCGGCGGCGAGCGGCATCACCATTGACCACGGGACGACTTCGGTACTGGTTCGCACCTCGATTACCAACGACAGCGTGTACGAAGTAAGCGAAGACTTCACAGTGTCGACCAATGGTATTGTTGGCGGCAACGTCACTAACAGCGACGGCGCAACCGGGACCGGCAGTATCAAGGACGACGGCACGAGCACCAACGTCTTCCTTGCCAATAACAACACGGCAACGCCGGCGGTGGGCACGGCAGATAACGACATTCCAACCGTATCGATCACCAGCGTCACCGTCAGTGAAGCCTCGCCATACGCGGTCTTCGGCGTTTCGCTGGACAAGGCAAGTGCCAGCATGATTTCATTTACGCCGACACTTAGCTCGGGTACGGCCACAGTCGGTACGGATACCGGAGCCGGACTGGAAGTATTCAATGGCACCGCCTGGGTTGCTGCAAGCGGCGCCGTATCGATCGCGCCGGGCAGCACCTCGCTGCTGTTGCGCACGTCGATCGTCAACGACATCGCCTATGAAGTTTCGGAGGCCTTCACCGTCAGTACAGGTGCCATCACTGGTGGCGTTGCCAATGCCACTGGCGTGACGGGTACCGGCACCATCAAGGATGACGGCACCAGCACGAATGTTTTCCTCGTAGGCAACAACACTGCGACGCCGACCGTCGGTGCAGCAAACAATGATCAAGGCAATACAGGTACCACTGGCACGGTCACGCTGAGTAATATCGTTGCGGGCCAACCCACAACCGTAACAGTCACCGACCTTGATCTCAATACCAATGGTGCTACGGCGCAAACCGTCAGCGTGCAAGTCAAGAACAATGCGACCGGGGAAATTGAAATCGTCACGCTGACCGAAACCGGCATCAATACCGGGATCTTCAGCGGCACGCTGGGCAGCACCAACAACGGCACGGCCGGCGCCAACAATTCCGGCAATTTGAACGTCGCGTCGGGCAACACCGTCACCGCCACCTACACCGATGCACTGACCGCCACCGGCGCGGTGAACCAGAGCGCCACCGACACCAAGACGGCAACGGCCGGCATCACTGGCACGATTGCGCTGGGCAATATCGTTGCGGGCCAAGCCATCACGATTAGCACGACCGATGCCGACCTCAATACCGATGCGACGACGGCGCAAACCGTCAGCGTGCAAGTCAAGAACAATGCAACCGGGGAAACCGAAACGGTGAGCCTGACGGAAACCGGCATCAATACCGGGATCTTCAGCGGCACGCTGGGCAGCACCAACAACAGCACGGCCGGCGCCAACAATTCCGGCAATTTGAATGTCGCGTCGGGCAACACCGTTACCGCCACCTATACCGATGCATTGACCGCCACCGGCGCGGTGAACCAGAGCGCCACCGACACCAAGACCGCAACGGCTGGCATCACCGGCACGATTGCACTGGGCAATATCGTTGCGGGCCAAGCCATCACGATTACCACGACCGATGCCGACCTCAATACCGATGCGACGACGGCACAAACCGTCAGCGTGCAAGTCAAGAACAATGCGACCGGGGAAATTGAAACCGTCACGCTGAACGAAACCGGCATCAATACCGGCATCTTCAGCGGCACGCTAGGCAGCACCAACAACAGCACGGCCGGCGCCAACAATTCCGGCGATTTGAATGTCGCGTCGGGCAACACCGTTACCGCCACCTATACCGATGCATTGACCGCCACCGGCGCGGTGAACCAGAGCGCCACCGACACCAAGACGGCAACAGCCGGCATCACTGGCACGGTCACGCTGAGTAATATCGTTGCGGGCCAACCCACAACCGTAACAGTCACCGACCTTGATCTCAATACCAATGGTGCTACCGCGCAGACAATCAGCGTGCAGGTCAAGAACAATGCGACCGGGGAAATTGAAACCGTTACGCTGACCGAAACCGGCATCAACACCGGCATCTTCAGCGGCACGCTGGGCAGCACCAACAACAGCACGGCCGGCGGCAACAATTCCGGCAATTTGAATGTCGCGTCGGGCAACACCGTTACCGCCACCTACACCGATGCATTGACCGCCACCGGCGCGGTGAACCAGAGCGCCACCGACACCAAGACCGCAACGGCTGGCATCACCGGCACGATTGCACTGGGCAATATCGTTGCGGGCCAAGCCATCACGATTACCACGACCGATGCCGACCTCAATACCGATGCGACGACGGCACAAACCGTCAGCGTGCAAGTCAAGAACAATGCGACCGGGGAAATTGAAACCGTCACGCTGACCGAAACCGGCATCAACACCGGCATCTTCAGCGGCACGCTGGGCAGCACCAACAACGGCACGGCCGGCGCCAACAATTCCGGCGATTTGAATGTCGCGTCGGGCAACACCGTTACCGTCACCTACACCGATGCATTGACCGCCACCGGCGCGGTGAACCAGACCGCCACCGACACCAAGACCGCAACAGCCGGCATCACTGGCACGGTCACGCTGAGTAATATCGTTGCGGGCCAACCCACAACCGTAACAGTCACCGACCTTGATCTCAATACTAATGCTGCTACCGCGCAGACAATCAGCGTGCAGCTCAAGAACAATGCGACCGGGGAAATTGAAACCGTTACGCTGACCGAAACCGGCATCAACACCGGCATCTTCAGCGGCACGCTTGTGACTGCGGAATCGAACGGTACTGGCGTCGACAATACCGGCACCTTGAATGTGGCTGGTGGCAATACCATGACGGTTACTTACACCGATGCGTTAACCACAAGCGGCGCGGTGAACCAGAGCACAACAGCAACTGCCACGGTAACGGCAACGCCGGTTCCCGCTCCGCCGCCTGTCGTCGTGCCGCCCGTCGTTACACCTCCCGTGGTAACGCCGCCGGTGGTAACGCCACCCGTTGTTACGCCCCCGGTTGTCACGCCCCCCGTGGTAACCCCGCCGATCGAAACGCCACCAGTTGTTACACAGCCCGTTGTGGTTCCACCGGTCGTCACGCCGCCCGTGATAACACCGCCGGTCGTGACAACTTCCATTACACCGCCGGCCCCGGTCGTGGTTGCGCCTGCTCCGACAGTCGATGTTGCTCCTCCGGTATTCGTGCCGCCGTCGGTAACTGAAGTCAAGCCCGTCACGACAGAAACAGTTGCGCCGGGCGGTATCGTCAGTACTGATTCCACACAGGTGTCCAGTGCCAACCGCGTAACGAACCGGGCGGAACCCATTGCGGAAGTCGAAGTGCGTCGCAATGCAGAACTGAGCGACGTGTACACGCGTTTTGAGGGTTTCCGGACCGTTGTTGCCAAAGCCGACGAACCCGCACTGGTGATTTTCCGTGGTGTACCGGACCAATACACCGAGAGCGGGACGCGGGTTTCGTTAACAGTACCGGCTGATGCGTTCGCACATACACAGCCGAAAGCCGTCGTCCGGCTTGCCGCGACCATGCAGGACGGACGTCCACTGCCGGCATGGGTGCAGTTCAATACGCAGACTGGCCAATTCGTCGGTGAAGTCCCCAAGGGTACATTCGGCGAACTGCGCGTGAAAATCACTGCGCGCGACATGCAGGGCCGCGAGGCAACCGCGCTGTTCCGCATCAATATCGGTGACAAGAACCTGAATAAGGACGGCACAAAGGCGTCCGGCAAGACCGGTTTGTCCGACCAGTTACGGCAACCCGGTGCGCGCCAGAGCGACAGGCTGGCATCCTTCGCCCGATCGACACCACGAGGCTAAAGCAGACAATAGATGGAAACGATGGAACACCTCGATGGCGCGGCAGTAGGCACACTGCTGCACCTGGCGCATATGGCGCGCCACGCGCAAAACGCCGTGGAGCTGGATTTCATGGCGGTCAACGCCACTCATGCACTGATGCCGTATCGGCAAGCTGTATTGTGGCGACAGGATGCCGGGATCAGCACCTTGTCTGGCGTGGTGCAAATCGAAGCCAATGCCCCCTATGTGCACTGGCTGGAGCGCTTGTGCCCGCAGTTGAACGCTGGGCAGGTTGTCGTCGCGGACCTCGGTGCGCCATTCAAGGATGAGTGGGCTGAGTGGCTCCCAGCATACGGACTGTGGCTGCCAACCGGATCGGAAGGCGGCATGCTGCTGGCGCGGGATATTCCCTGGATGGAAAATGAAATCGCGCTTCTGACTGAATGGAGCGATATCTGGTGGCATGCACGCAATGCAAAGGCTGCGCCGGCGCGCTGGAACATCGCTTCACTGCGCACCCGCTTGCGCGACGGTTTCGACAAGGCGCGCAACGCGCAACTGCCATGGTGGCGTCGCCCCAAATTGATTGCTGCAGTTACAGTGGTTGCCGTGTTGCTGTTCCCGGTCCGGCTCACCGTACTGGCGCCTGGCGAACTGGTACCGGCTCACCCCGCGGTCGTGCGCTCGCCGCTGGAAGGCGTGATCGACCAATTCCATGTGAAGCCGAACCAGGTGGTGAAGCAAGGCCAGCCATTGTTCGATTTCGACGAGCAGCAATTGGCCAGTCGGCTTGCCGTTGCGAGTCAGGCACTGGCTACGGCAGAGGCGGAATACCGGCAATCGGCGCAGCAGGCGCTCACTGACGGCAAGTCGAAAGGCTTACTGGCGACATTGCAAGGCAAGATCGAAGAACGCCGTGCCGAAAACGAGTTTCTGCGAGGCCAGGTCGAGCGGGCGCACGTGCTCGCTCCACGGGATGGCATCGTATTATTTGACGATCCGAGCGAGTGGACTGGCCGTCCGGTGATGACCGGTGAACGCATCATGCGTATCGCGGCGCCGGAGGACGTTGAAGTTGAAGCATGGCTCGCCATCGGCGACGCAATTCCCCTCACGCAAGGGGCGCCAGTCAGCCTCTATCTCAGTGCCAGCCCGTTGCAGCCGGTCGATGCGCAGGTGCGGTATGCGTCTTACGATGCGGTGCAACGTCCGGACGGCACCTATGCCTATCGTGTCCGCGCCCAGCCGCAGGACGCGGTCCCCCACCGCGTCGGCCTAAAGGGCACAGCGAAGCTGTCGGGTAATCGGGTCCCGCTGGCCTATTGGGTGTTGCGTCGTCCGCTGGCGGCAATTCGCCAAACGTTCGGCTGGTAAGTGATGATCACAATCGCATCAAGCGCCTTGCCCGCGTTGCGCGAAGAGCTGACGCTGCATCCTGGCCCCACGCTGGCCAATGGCGAGCCGAGCCGCATCCTGGAAGATCCGGTGCGCAACCAGTTTTTTCGCATCGACTGGCTGACCTTTGAAATCCTCAAACGCTGGTCGCTCGGCGATCCGGCCGACATCATCGCCTCCTTGCACAGCGCGACCACTTTGCACGCCGGACAGGAAGACGTCGAAGGCGTATTGCGCTTCCTGAGCGACAACCAGTTGCTGCAACCTGATCCGCTGACATCATGGCGGACGATGGCTGAGCGGCATCAGACCGCGCGCGGTGCATGGCACGAGCAATTGCTGCATCACTACTTATTTTTCCGCATTCCACTGCTGAAACCGGACCGATGGCTGACGCGATTGACGCCGAGGCTCGACTGGCTGTTCTCAAGTACCTTCGCACGCCTGAGCTTGCTGGCGCTGATCATCGGCGGCGTGCAGGTATTCCGCGACTGGGAACGATTCAGCGCGACACTATTCGACACCTTCACGCCGACCGGCATATTCGCTTATGCACTGGCGCTTTTATGCGTGAAATTTGCGCACGAACTGGGACATGCAGTGACCGCCAAGCGCTTCGGCTGCCGCATCCCGTCGATGGGCATTGCCTTTCTGGTGTTGTGGCCGGTTCCTTATACGGACACCAATGACGTCTGGCGGCTCAATGACAACAAGTCGCGCCAGCGCGTGGCCGCTGCCGGCGTGATTACCGAACTGATCGTCGCGGTATGGGCAACGCTCGCATGGACCGTGCTTCCGGATGGACTGCTGCGCTCGATCGCCTTTCCGCTGGCAACCACGACCTGGCTGGCAACGCTCGCGATCAACACCAGCCCATTCATGCGATTTGACGGTTACTTTCTGCTTTCGGATTGGCTTGATATTCCGAACCTGCACGCACGCGCCTTCGCGCTCGCACGCTGGGATCTGCGCGAGCGTCTCTTCGCGCTCGGCATGCAGCCGCCGGAACTCTTTCCCACACGCAGGCATGTCGGGCTCATCGTGTTCGCATGGGCGACCTGGCTGTACCGCCTTGTACTGTTTCTTGGCATTGCGGTGCTCGTTTATCACTTTTTTATCAAGCTGGTCGGCATCTTCCTGTTTGCCGTGGAAATCGCGTGGTTCGTGTTCCGCCCGGTCGCGAATGAACTGAAAATTTGGCACAAACTCATGCCGCAACTGAAAACTAGCAAACGCGCGCGCCGTAGCGCGCTCCTGTTCAGCAGTCTCCTGCTTCTGTTCATCGTGCCATGGCCAACGCGACTGCAATCGACTG
>Ga0208397_100173_pt1 | contig 26192 bp, 14 predicted proteins | sample LakWasMe76_LOW10_2_FD_183904 | JGI IMG/M metagenome (GOLD analysis project Ga0208397, IMG submission 183904) | Freshwater sediment methanotrophic microbial communities from Lake Washington under simulated oxygen tension - Sediment Metagenome... | ecosystem: Environmental > Aquatic > Freshwater >...
AAAAAAGCCGACTCCCATGCCGCGTTACCGGCTATGCGCTCGATATTGTCGAAACAAACGACATCGTACTCGTCAAGTCCGTTTAGCAGTGAGGGATCAGGCAACCCGGCTTGCGACAAATTAAAATAGAATGAACTGAGATTTTGATGCTGCGCCCGATGACAGCAGGCTTGCAGCAGATGCGTTTTACCTTGCCCCGATGTACCCCAGAGGAAAATTTGCTGTTCGCCCAGACCGGCGATGCACTGTTGCAAGTGAGTGACGATTTCGTGATTGGCACCGGGGAAAAAATCGTCGAAAGTTTGATTGGCCCTGAATTCAAAATGCAAGGGAAGTTGCTGTGCCATGGTCAGTTCTGTTTTCCCGCCAAGCGTACGTAAAATGCGGTGCCGAAAAAAAGCATCAGGCTCAGCATGACTTCAAGCGATGCATAGAGTCGTTCGTCGGGGTTGACGTAGGCTTCGGCAGTGCCGTGCAGAAAATAGATCAGGCTGACATAGGCCGCCCACGCGCAACTTCTAGGGTTGCGATCCAGCAAGCCGCGCATCGGCAGCAATAACGGCGTGACGGCGACCAGCAGCACCAGCGCCACCGGAAAACGGGTGGACGGCGCGAGTATGGTATTCCACAGCATCAACAACGCGAACAGCCCGAAAAAACCGGTCAGGGCAGTGATGTAACAATAAATCGGTTTTATGATCATGCTGATTGTTTCAGTTGAAGCGCGGTTTTAGCCAAGCGCGTGCCGAGCGCTTTACATAAGGTTTTTTCATGATCGCTCAGCCCTGAGTGATCGGTCGATACGTGACTGGGGCCGTAAGGCGTGCCGCCTGAGGTAGTTTCGCGCAACGCATGTTCGGTGCTGGGCAAGCCCAGTATCAGCATGCCGTGGTGCAGCAGCGGCAACATCATCGATAACAAGGTGCTTTCCTGTCCGCCGTGCATGCTGCCGGTTGAGGTAAATACGCCTGCGGGCTTGCCGGACAGTGCGCCTGAAAACCAGATTTCGGTGGTGCTGTCGATGAAGTACTTTAGCGGCGCGGCCATATTGCCGAAATGGGTCGGGCTGCCCAACGCCAGACCGTCGCAGGATTTTAAATCGTCAATCGTAGCGTAAAGCGCGCCGTGGGCCGGGATGCTTTCTGCGGTTTTTTCACAGACGGTTGAAACATCGGGGACGGTTCTGAGCACCGCTTCCACGCCGTCAACCGATGCTACGCCGCGAGCGATATGATTGGCCATGTCTGCGGTGGTCCCATTACGGGAGAAATATAAAACCAGAATCTTTGTCATAAGCCGGGAATTATAAAATAGCCAGCACAGCTTCCGGCGGGCGACCAATCGCCGCCTTGCCATTGGCGATAACAATAGGCCGCTCAATTAAAATAGGGTTGTTTACCATGCCGGTTATCAGCGCCTGCCGATCCAGCGATGCATCGTCAAGACCGCCTGCTTTATATTCGGCTTCTTTTTTGCGCATTAACTCGCGCGGCTCCATGTCCAGCTTTTGCAAAATATCATCCAGCTCCTGGACGCTGGGAGGCGTTTTAAGATACTCGATAACCTCCGGCTCGATACCTTGCTCTTTTAACAGCAGCAAGGTTTGACGCGATTTGCCGCAACGCGGATTGTGATAAATCTTTACGCTCATGGTTGGCCCGCCCATTAAAATAAAAAAGCTATAATAGCATTTTTAACAAAATTAACGCGTTGGAAAAGGCAATAACAATGATGGACAGAGCAATGGATCGAATTAAGCAGTATTGGTTATTAGCGCGATTCGACAAGCCTATCGGCATCCTGATTTTATTGTGGCCGGCATTATGGGCGCTGTGGGTTGCCAGCGACGGTAAGCCGGATTTGCCGGTGTTAACCGTCATTTGTCTGGGCGTGGTGCTGATGAGAGCCGCCGGTTGCGTGATTAACGATTACGCCGACCGCGACTTCGACCCGCATGTAGAACGCACTAAGCAGCGGCCTATCGCCGCCGGCAAGGTAAGCCCAAAGGAAGCGCTGGTCGTTTTTGTGGTGTTGTGTTTGTGCGCTTTCGGGCTGGTGTTATTGCTGAATATCTACACCATCCTGCTGTCGTTTATCGCCGCATTTTTGGCCGCCAGCTATCCGTTTATGAAGCGTTATACCCAACTGCCCCAAGCCTATTTAGGTATCGCTTTCGGCTGGGCGGTGCCGATGGCTTTTTCCGCGCAGACCAACAGCATTCCGCCGGTGGCTTGGGTGATGTATTCGGCGGTCGTATTATGGGCGCTGGTTTATGACACCATGTATGCGATGGTCGATAAGGATGACGATTTAAAAATAGGCGTTAAATCGACGGCCATATTGTTCGGCGCTTACGATCGCCAAATCATGGCTGGATTACAGCTCGTGATACTCGGATTACTGATTACAGTAGGGCAGATGGTGCAGACAAGCTGGCCTTATTACAGCGGCATTTTAATCGCGGCAAGCTTATTTGTTTACCAGCAAAAATTGATTTTTCACCGGGAAAAAGCGCTGTGCTTTAAAGCGTTTTTAAACAACAACTGGTTTGGCCTGGCGGTATTTGCAGGCTTGGTGACGGATTATTGGCTGCGCTGAATATCCGTATTCATCCGGCTGTTCTGGTGCATTTCGAGCAATGCCGCTGCGAATGCATCAGGACGCAACACCAGATAAGCATTCCACGCGGCGAGTTTTGCATCCGATAACAATTCATCAGTGGTCTCTTGCTCCTTGGACAGATTGATTTGCGCCTGGGACACGGCATCGAGATCCGCATAACCGTCTTTAAATAACTGGTTGGTTTGCTGAAAAGTTAAGCGTGTTTGCGCAGTCAGCAACTGGCTGGTTTTTGCGGAAAGCTCGGTTTGGGTTTTGGCATTCAACACCGTTCTAAGCTTGGTTTCGGCATCGATCAGCGCTTGTCGATAGAGCGCATCGGCTTTCAGGACGTCGGCATGCGCGGTTTCGACTGCCGCATATTCCGCGGTAAAGGGCCCTAAGGGTTGTTGAAGCACGACGCCGAACCGATAACTGTTCGGCGAAGTCGAACTGACCGCGGCATCGACACTATCCGGGTTCTGTCCCAGCCAATCATAGCGTCCGGTCATCGCAACAGTGGGATAAAAACTTGCGCGGGTCTGGTCAAGTTTATGCTGCGCCATCGCCGCCCGCTCTTTTGCCGCTTTGACGCCCGGATCGTCCTGAATAATCTGCTCAAGATCGTCATCATTCAAGTTCATCGGTTCAGCGTCAGGAATAGGGGCGTCAAGCCGAAAAATATGGCCGGACGGAAGGCGCAAGCCCAACGCACTTGCCAATACCGCAGACTTATCGTACAAGGTCTGGCAAACCTGAAACGTGCTCTGCTCATTTTTGGCGAACGCGATTTTCTCCCGGCTCAATGCAATTTGATTATCGACGCCTTCCGCATATCGCTTTTCGGTACGCTGCAACACGCCGCGCAACAGTCGGGTGGACTCGGCCAGATGCAAAAGCGCCGTCTGCGCTTTAAATAAATCGTTATAGGCAAGCAATACGCTACTTAACGTTTCATTAGTCTGTCTGACAAGATCGTAAGCGCCGGCCTGAACACCTGCTATTGCACTGCGGTAGCCGGCCAAATCTTTACCGCCGTTAAAGAGATTCCAATGGGCATTCAATGAGGTGTAACTGGAATACTGGCTTTGCTGTCCGCCGACAACAGTTGACCCGACCGAGGTGGCCTGAGCGGTCGGATTTTGGGTGACAAAGCGTTCGCCTTGCATAGCAACGCTTGCCGACGGCAAAAACGGCGTTACTGCCGCCAACACCTGCGAATTGGCTTTTTTTAGCTCCAGCTCGGCTATCAAAACTTGCGGATGCTCAGACATCGCAACGGTAACAGCTTCCGCCAGGGACAGCGGCTTAAATGTGGTTCCCGAACGACACGGCGTCTCTTCGCCGGTCGGCGCTTTAGGCCGTTGACCGTCCGCTGAAAACACCGGAACGGAGACACCGGCCCACACGACACAAACAAGACAGCGTAATACTTTATTGATCATATTTGATTGTTTTTATTAGTTACTGATGCCGCACACTGTCGATTACAGCCGCGAAAAGATAGGCCACAGATTGGACCGCATCCTTGTCCGAAAAGCCCGCATAGGCATATCCGCCGTAGGGAGTGCCATGCACACCCTAGTTACTATCGGATCATCTGTTACGAAAGCCACATAAAAACACCACGAAGGCACGAAAAACACGAAGTTATTGAGCAATTCCGGAACTCGGTTTGGGCATATCGGCTAATCGCAGGAGTGCAGGCTTCGCCTGCTCTGGCAAGCAAAGCTTGCACTCCGGACACTCGTAACTTTAGTCACTACTGAATTTTAAAATGCTGTTACTCGGCTGACAGCCATATGTCATCAGAAAATCTTTGATTCTTTAGGTCTTCGTGTTCTTCGCGTCTTCGTGGTGAAAGTTGTCAGTCATACTCAAGCTAAACGCACCACCTCATCCACCTTCAGACTGGCAGGCAGTTGATGGGTGATAAACAGCATGGTGACTTTGCCTTTCAGTTGATTGACGGTGGTCGCAAAGTGTTCGGCGGTGGCGCTATCCAGGCTGCTGGTCGCTTCGTCGAATAACAAAATCTTAGGCTGCTTGAGCAAAGCGCGGGCAATCGCCAGCCGTTGTTTCTGCCCGCCCGACAGGCCCACCCCGCGCTCCCCGATAATGGTCTGGTAACCTTCCGGCAACTTCTCGATGGCATGGTGAATTTCCGCCAATTTGCAAGCTTGCACCACCTGTTCGAAAGTCGTATGCGGATTGGAGAACATCAGGTTTTCATAAAGCGTGCCGGAGAACAACACGGTTTCCTGCGGCACCACGCCAAAGTGATGCCGCAACTCATTGGCAGAAAAGTGACGGATGTCGTGGTCATCGATATGAATGCTGCCTTCGCTGGGCAGATAAAAACCCAGCATCAGTTTAGCGAGCGTACTCTTACCGGAGCCGGACGGTCCCATCAGGGCAATGCATTGTCCCGGCAAAATAGTCATGTTGAAGTTTTGGTACAGGTAAGGGAGATTATCCGCATAACGGAAACCCAGGTTGCGAATCTCCACCTTGCCATGTCCGCCGCCTTCCCTTGCGGGCTTCAACGAATACGGCTCGGCGGGCGCATGCATCACATCGCCCAAGCGCTTGACCGCAATGTTCGCCTGCTGGAATTGCTGCCATAATCCCACCATGCGCAGCACCGGCTGCGAGAGCCGTCCGGCAAACATCTGAAAGGCTACCAGCATGCCGATGGTGAAATCCTGCGTAGTCATCGCCAACCAAGCGCCAAGACAGAGGATGGTCATCGTCATCATCTGTTCCAAGGTATTGGCGGCGACATTGTAGCTATTGGACAATTGCCGCGAATTAAATCCGGCTTCCAGATAACCGGCTAAATATTCGCCGTAACGCGATACCACTTGCGGTTCCATTTGCAGGGATTTGACCGTTTCCATGCCGGATAAATATTCGGTAACGAAAGATTGGTTGCGGGCGCCGAGCAGAAACTGTTGATTTAACCGCTCGCGCAGCAATGGCGTGATAGCCAGACTTAGCAGCACGATCAGCAGCAACATCGCCAGCGCCGCCGCCGAAAGCAGCCGGCTGTAATAGAACATGATCGCCAAATAAATTACCAAAAACGGCACATCCAATATCAGCGTGACCGCTGCTCCGCTCAAAAACTCGCGGATGCTTTCGATGCCTTGCAGACGCGCCACCAGCGTACCGGTAGAGCGATGTTCAAAATAGCGTAGCGGCAGCCTGAACAGGTGGGCGAACACCTGTGCGCCTAACACCGAGTCGATACGGTTGCCGGTATGAGTTACCAGATACTGCCGCACCCAGCTCATTGCCGCATTGAACACCATGAAGATAGCCATGCCGACTGCGATCACCGCCAGCGTACTCATCGAGTGATGGACGATGACCTTATCGATGATAGTCTGAGTGAACAACGGCGTAGCCAAGCCGACTACTTGCAAAGCCAGCGATGCCAGCAGCACATCACGCCAAACCTTCTTGTGTTTGAGCAGTTCCGGCACGAACCAACGGAAGCCGAATTCCTTGTCTTCATCCGCACCCTTACTTTTAGGTGCGGCGAACTGCAACACATGTCCGGCGCAGCGAGCAGTGAATTCAGCCAAAGGAAGATGTTGCGGCTCCTGGCTACCCGGTTCAAAAAACAGAATTACGCCTTTTTCCAGTCGCACCAACAGGGCGAGACCGTGCGTTTCCAATTGTTGTTCAACTTGCGTATCGGGTTCACTTGGCTCTTTACCAAACTCTGGACCATCCGGCGGATTGAGTGCTGCAAAGCACGGGAAGTTGAGATGTTCCATATCCGTATCCTTCACCTTGCGCCAGCGGCCTTTAAGTCCCAGCTCATGCAGGGCATGTTGCAAGAGTGCCGAATTATAGGGAGAAGGAAACTGACGCAAGGCCATTGCCGCATCAAACGGCACGCGATGCACCTGACAGGCGCATTGCAATGCCCAAATAAAAGTTTCGGTATTAATCGGCAAGAGCTGCTTCTTGCCGTTCACCATGCGGTGCAGTGCATCTTTCATCGTTCGCGCCCTGCTTCATATACTCGATACGGATTGCAGCTTTTGCACCCCTCTCTTTGTGGGCATAAGTATCTACACAACTTTTTTGTATTATAAATACAATGGGTTGTAAGTCGACTTGGCTCCCTCTTCTGATGGAGAGGGTTGGGGTGAGGAAGGTCTAAAAAGCGCAATTCATGACTGCTTGTAATATAGTTATCGCGCCATTGCTCCGCCATCGATTAGCTCAGCCTCGCTATGCCGTCGCTCAAACCGCTTAGGTTTTGCAAATTCTGAGGATTGACACCGAAGGAAGGATTGCTCAGCACGTCTTGCGCCGCAGTCTGGCTAAAGCCGCTGAAGGTGCCGTTTTTGCCGTACTGGTTAGCCAGATCGCCGCCCAAGGCTTCGCTGTCGCCGGCGGACAGGTGGGCGCTAAGCAGGCTGTCGGTGGCGTGCCAGTGCATGAAGTTGGCGTTGCTGCCGCGTGTCTGGTCGAAGGCGTTGACGAGGGCGGTGAAGTCGTAGTTCTGGATCGATTTGTTCAGTAGCGGATCGCTTGACGCCGGATCGAACCCCGCCATGACATCGGCTATGACCTGCAGGTTGAGAACGCTCTTGTGGTTGGCGTTTGTCTTATACCAATCACTCAGGGTAATTTGATCGGCGTTGCCCACCTCCAGAATCAGGTCATTAGCTGATTTGGACAGGGCAAGGTCGGCATACTGGATGCCACCGCCCAAACTCAAGGTATTGTCGGTACCGACTCCGCCATTGACGATATCCATGCCGTCCCCACGGTTGAAGGCAATGATGTCCGCCCCTTTGCCGGTGCTGATGGTGTCGTTGCCGGTACCGCCAACGAACATTTCATTGTTAGCGTTTCCGGTCAGCGTGTCGTTGCCCGATCCGCCATCCAGCAGATTGGCTCCCGCTGTGTCGGACAGGGTGTCGTTATCGGCCCCGCCTTGCAGGATGTCATTACCGGCATTACCTTTGAGGGTGTCGTTGCCAACACCACCATTCAATAGATCGTTACCTTTACCGCCAGTCAACACGTTATCCCCGCTGTTGCCGATCAATTGGTTGTTCAAGCTGTTGCCCGTGCCATTGATCGCGGACATGCCGGTCAAGGTGAGGTTCTCAACGTTGGCGTCCAAAGTATAGGTAACGGAGGACAGAACCGTGTCGATCTCTGTTCCCAGTGTGGAGGTTTCTTTGACCACGTCACCTGTATTATCCACTACGTAGGTGTCGTTGCCTGAGCCGCCGATCAATGTGTCGGCATCGGTACTGCCGTCCAGTAGATTGCCTGCCTCATTACCGGTAAGGGTGTTATTGAGTGCATTGCCTGTGCCGTCGATAGTACCCGTTCCGGTCAGCGTGAGGTTCTCGATATTCTCACCTAAAGTGTAGGTGATGGAGCTTTGTACTGTGTCGGTGCCTTCTTTTGCGATTTCGGTCACCATGTCGCCGGTGTTGTCTACCAAATAGGTGTCGTTACCTTCGCCGCCAGCCATGAGGTCCGACCCCATTCCGCCATCCAACACGTTCTTGCCATTATTGCCGAGCAATAGGTTGTCCAGGCTGTTGCCGGTGCCGTTGATCGCGGATGTGCCGGTCAGGGTGAGATTCTCAACGTTGTCGGACAACGTATAGCTTACGGAGGATTGGACGGTGTCGATACCTTCATCCAGGTTCTCTGTGACGGCATCGTTTACGTTGCCCACCACGTAGGTATCGTTACCCAAGCCACCCAACAGTTGGTCGGTGCCGGAACCGCCATTCAATATGTTATCCCCACTGTTGCCGGTCAGGGTGTTGTTCAAGTTGTTGCCTGTGCCGTTGATCGCGGATATGCCGGTCAGGGTGAGGTTTTCGATATGGGAACTCAAGGTATAGGTGACGTAGGACAGCACGGTGTCGATATCGGTGTCCAGCGCGGAGGTTTCTTTTGTCACGTCACCTGAGTCGTCCACTATGTAGGTGTCGTTGCCTAAGCCGCCGATCAAGGTATCGGCGCCTGAACCGCCATCCAAGGTGTCGTTGCCTTTCTTTCCGGTTAGTGTGTTCGCGGCGCTGTTGCCAATGAGTATATTGTCCAGCCCATTGCCTGTACCGTTGATGGCGGCCGTCCCGGTCAGCGTGAGGTTTTCGACATTCGCACCCAGCGTGTAGCTGAGAGATGATTGTACGGTGTCCGTGCCGTCGCCTGCGTTCTCGACGACGACATCGCCTGCGTTGTCGATAATGTAGGTGTCGTTGCCTGTACTGCCACTCAAGTAATCGCTTCCAGCACCGCCATCCAGAATGTCGTTGCCGTCATTTCCGTAAAGAACGTCGTTTCCGCCTAAACCTTGGAGTGTTGCGTTTTCACCCGCTAAAGCTTGTAGGGAATCGGCTGCTTCCGTCCCAGCAATAGGAACAGCGGGCACAAGCGCTTGTAACTGAGCGGCATCCCATGCCGTACCATCGGCAAACTCCACGCGCTCGATGCGACTGTTGGCATCGGCACTCCAATCGATTATTGTCAGTTGGTCGGTCGTGCCGTTGATGCCTAACACCAAGTCGTTGCCGCTACGCCTGAAGGTGATGTCGCCCGCAGCAATCCCCGCACCGAAGCGAACGGTATCCATATTACCCGCGGTAGAGTCGCTATCGGAGATCGTGTCTTGCCCGCCACCCCGGCTGAACAGGTAGATGTCATTGCCTGACCCGCCTTGCAAGGTGTCGTTTCCGGCTCCGCCGTCTAACATGTTATCCCCTGCGTCCCCGGACAGGGAGTCGTTGCCGGTCGTGCCAACGATAGGTGCAGTTGTGAACTGTGCCTGTAAATAAGCCGCATCCCACGCGGCACCATCGGCAAACTCCACACGCTCGATACGGAGAGTATCTCCAACTCCCCAGTTTTGAATTTTTAGCTGGTCGCTCGTACTGTTGATGCCCAGCACCAGATCGGTGCCATGCCGTGAAAAGCTAATGTCGCTCGCAGCAATCCCTGCACCAAATCGGATGGTATCCTGGTTACCAGAAGAGTCGTAAATCGTGTCCTGTCCCCCGCCTAGATTAAATAGATAGAAATCGTTGTCAGTACCCCCCTCCAACGTGTCATTGCCATTATTTCCGACAAGGACGTCGTTTCCTTCCATGCCTTGCAGCGTTTCATTGATGTCTGACCAAGCACTCAGATAGTCGTTACCATTTGTGCCGACGACAGACCCCGTTGGAATCCGGGTTTGAATATACGCCGCATCCCACGCGGTACCATCGGCAAACTCCACGCGCTCAATATGGTAAGCATTTCCAGCCCCCCAGTATTGAATTTTTAGCTGGTCGCTGGTACCGTTGATGCCCAGCACCAGATCGTTGTCATTCCGTGCAAAGCTAATGTCGCTCGCCGCAATCCCCGCACCGAAGCGAACGGTATCCACATTGCCCACGGTAGCGTCGCCATCGAAGATAGTGTCTTGCCCACCACCCAAGTTAAACAGGTAGGTGTCGTTGCCTGCTCTGCCTTGTAAGGTGTCGTTTCCAGCTCCTCCGTCCAGCATATTATTCCCTGCGTCCCCCGACAGGTAGTCGTTGCCGGTCGTGCCAACGATAGGTATAGCTGAAATCTGTGTCTGCAAATACGCCGCATCCCATACCGTGCCATCGCCAAACTCCAGTCGCTCAACATGGTAGTAATCCCCATATCCCCAGCTCTGCAACGTCACCTGATCGGTCGTGCCGCTAATGCCCAGTACCAGATCGCCACCGTACCCGCCACCTGAAAACCTAATGTCGCTCGCAGCTATCCCCGCACCGAAGCGAACGGTGTCGACATTGCCTGTGGTAGAGTCGACATCATAAATGGTGTCTTGTCCGCCACCTCGATTAAACAGGTAGGTGTCGTTACCTGTACTGCCAATCAAGTAATCGTTTCCGGTACCGCCATCAAGGAAGTCATTACCGTTATTTCCGTAAAGAATGTCGTCACCGCCTAAACCTCGGAGCGTTGCATTTTCACCCACCCACGCTTGCAGGGAATCGGCGGCTTCCGTCCCTAAAATGGGAGCAGACACAAGCGCTTGTAACTGAGCCGCATCCCATGCCGTACCGTCGGCAAACTCCACTCGCTCGATGTGATAGTTATCCCCATGGCTCCAGTTCTGTATTGTCACCTGATCGGTAGTGCCGTTAATGCCCAGCACCAGATCGCCGCCGTACCCGACATCGTATCTGCTATGCGAGAACGTGATGTCGCCCGCAGCAATCCCTGCACCGAAGCGAAGCGTGTCCACACTGTCTGCGGTATAGTCGCCATCATAAATAATGTCTTGCCCACCGCCTAATCCAAACACATAGACCTCATTTCCTGATCCGCCTCTCAAAAAATCATTGCCGGCACCCCCATCTAATATGTTGTTGCCGTCAATTGCTGAAAGGCTATCGTTTCCTTCCATCCCCTGAAGAGTACCATTCTCACCCGCCCAAAGACTTAATACGTCATCACCAGCCGCCCCCACAAGAACGGGTGCAGGAATTTTTGCCTGTAAAGAGGCAGTATCCCACGACGTGCCATCGGCAAACTCTACTCGCTCAATGCGGTAGCCGTTTCCATATCCCCAGCTTTGTATCGTCAGTTGGTCGGCCGTACCGTTGATGCTTAACACCAGATCGCCGCCACTACGTTTGAAGGTAATGTCGCTCGCAGCAATCCCCGCACCGAAGCGAACGGTGTCCACATTGCCGATGGTAGAATCGCTATCGTAAATAGTGTCTTGTCCGCCACCTCGATTAAACAGGTAGGTGTCGTTACCTGCTCTGCCTTGTAAGGTGTCGTTTCCAGCTCCTCCGTCTAGCATATTATTCCCTGCGTCCCCGGACAGGTAGTCGTTGCCGGTCGTGCCAACGATAGGTATAGCTGAAACCTGTGTCTGCAAATACGCCGCATCCCAGAACGTGCCATCGGCAAACTCTACTCGCTCAATGCGGTAGTCGTTTCCATATCCCCAATACTGTATCTTCAGTTGATCGGTCGTGCCGCTAATGCCCAGCACCAGATCGCCACCGTACCCGCCACCTGAAAACCTAATGTCGCTCGCCGCAATCCCCGCACCGAAGCGAACGGTGTCCAGATTGCCTGTGGTAAAGTCGCCATCGTAAATAGTGTCTTGTCCGCCACCTCGATTAAACAGGTAGGTGTCGTTACCTGCTCCGCCTTGCAAGAAGTCGTTTCCGGCTCCGCCGTCTAGTGTGTCATTCCCGGAATCCCCGGACAGGTTATCGTTACCGCTCGTTCCCATGATTGGCAGCCCTGATAATTGGGATGGCAAATCTGCCATTTCCCACACCATTCCATCCGCAAACTCCATTCGCTCGATATGCCAAGCATCTCCATATTTCCAGTTCTGTATCTTCACTTGATCGGTCGTGCCGTTGATGCCTAACACCAGATCGTCTCCGCTACGCCCAAAGATAATATCCGTTGCGGCAATCCCCGCACCAAAGCGAACGGTATCCACATTGGCCGCGGTAGCGTCGCCATCGGAAATCGTGTCCTGCCCGCCACCCAAGTTGAACAGGTAGGTATCGTTACCTGCTCCGCCTTTCAAGAAGTCGTTTCCGGCTTCGCCGTCTAGCGTGTTATTCCCGGAATCCCCGGACAGGGAGTCGTTACCAATCGTACCAACGATAGGCGCAGCTGTGAACTGTGCCTGCAAATAAGCCGCATCCCAGAACGTGCCATCGGCAAACTCCACTCGCTCGATATGCCAAGCATCCCCATAGCTCCAGTTCTGTATCCTCAACTGGTCGGTCGTGCCGTTGATGCCCAGCACCAGATCGTTGCCGCTACGACTAAAGATGACGTCGCCTTTAGCGATCCCAGCACCAAAGCGAATGGTGTCAACATTGCCTGCAGTAGAGTCGCCATCGTAAATCGTGTCCTGCCCGCCACCCAGGTTGAACAGGTAGGTATCGTTACCTGCTCCGCCTTGCAAGGTATCGTTCCCAACTCCGCCGTCTAGCGTGTTATTCCCGGAATCCCCGGACAGGGAGTCGTTACCAATCGTACCAACGATAGGCGCAGCTGTGAACTGTGCCTGCAAATAGGCCGCATCCCAGAACGTGCCATTGGCAAAATCCACCCGTTCGATGTGGTAGTTATCTCCATATCTCCAGTTCTGTATCTTCACTTGATCGGTCGTGCCGTTGAGGCTTAATACCAGATCGTTACCGCGACGACTTAAGGTAATGTCGCCAATAGCTATATCCGCACCGAAGCGAATAGTGTCCACATTGCCCGCGTACTCATAAATGGTGTCTTGTCCGCCACCTCGATTAAACAGGTAAGTATCGTTACCTGCTCCGCCTTGCAAGGTATCGTTCCCAACTCCGCCGTCTAGCGTGTTATTCCCGGAATCCCCGGACAGGGAGTCGTTGCCGGTCGTGCCAACGATAGGTATAGCTAAAACTTGTGTTTGCAAAGATGCCGCGTCCCAGAACGTGCCATCGGCAAACTCCACTCGCTCGATATGCCAAGCATCCCCATAGCTCCAGTTCTGTATCCTCAACTGGTCGGTCGTGCCGTTGATGCCCAGCACCAGATCGTTGCCGCTACGACTAAAGATGACGTCGCCTTTAGCGATCCCAGCACCAAAGCGAATGGTGTCAACATTGCCTGCAGTAGAGTCGCCATCGTAAATCGTGTCCTGCCCGCCACCCAGGTTGAACAGGTAGGTATCGTTACCTGCTCCGCCTTGCAAGGTATCGTTTCCGGCTCCGCCGTCTAGCGTGTTATTCCCTGCGTCCCCGGACAGGTTATCGTTACCGCTTGTTCCCACGATCGGCAGTCCTGATAATTGGGATGGCAAATCTGCCGTTCCCCACACCGTTCCATCAGCAAACGCCACTCGTTCAATGCGATAAGTATCTCCATTGCCCCAGTTCTGCATCCTCAACTGGTCGGTCGTGCCGTTGACACTTAGCACCAAGTCACCACCATTGCGGCCAAATCCAATGTCGCTAGCAGCAATCCCTGCGCCGAAGTGGATAGTGTCTACATTACCCCCTGTCGTATCGTTGTCATAAATAGTATCTTGCCCGCCGCCCAAGTTGAACAAGTAGGTGTCGTTGCCAGTACCACCTTGCAGGGAGTCGTTTCCGGCACCGCCATCCAACGTGTCGCTGCCTGCATCGCCCAGCAATGTGTCGTTGCCCCCCAAACCGTTGATAACATCGTTCCCAGACGATCCACCCAGATAATCCGCATTCTCAGTCGGCATATTGGCCAATGTGTTGAGCGCCGCCACATCCCATACCGTAGCCGGATAATCCGCAAACACCACTTGCTCGACTTTGTAGGTACCTCCACCGTACCAGTTTTGTAAAGTCAGTTTATCTGTTGTGCCGTTCGGGTTGCTGATGTTGAGATACAGGTTAGATGAATTCCGAGTGAGCTTCACGTCTTCAGGCAGTACGCCGGAGGCAATCTGCACCTTATCGAGGTTGCCCGCTGTCGTGTCGTAGTCGTAAACAATGTCCTGACCGGAACCTCTGCCAAACACATAGGTGTCATTGCCGGTACCGCCTTGTAGGAAGTCATTTCCAGCACCGCCATCTAAAGTATCGTTGCCTGCGCCCCCAACCAACGTATCATTGCCCCCCAAGCCATTGATAGTGTCATTTCCGGAGGTACCCTCAATATAGTCCGCATTCTCGGTTGGCGGATTGGCTAATGCGTTAAGCATCACCACATCCCACACCGTAGCCGAATCGTCCGCAAACACCACTTGTTCGACTTTGTAGGTATCTCCACTGAACCAGTTTTGTAAAGTCAATTTGTCTGTTGTGCCATCCAGATTGTTAATGCTGAGATACAGGTGCGATTGATCCCGCGTGACCTTCACGTCCGTAGGTAACACGCCGAAGGCAATCTGTACCTTGTCGAGGTTACCTGCTGTCGTGTCATAGTCGATTATCGTATCTTGACCGGTTCCGCTACCAAACAGGTAGATGTCGTTGCCTGCGCTTCCTTGCAAAGAGTCATTTCCGGCTCCGCCGTCCAGAATGTCGTTACCTGTACCACCTTGTAGACTATCGTTACCGGCTCCTCCTATTAGAGAATCATCGCCAATACCACCTAACAGCGAGTCATCTCCGGCCCCACCGCCCAGACTATCATTGCCTGTTTCACCTTGCAGGTTATCATTACCAACTCCCCCTATCAAAGTATCGTTGCCAAGACCACCTAACAGTGAGTCATCCCCTGTACCACCGTCCAGAGTGTCATTACCTGCACCACCGACTATCGTGTCGTTTCCGCCCAAACCATTGATGCTGTCATCTGCGCCTGCGCCCTCAATATAGTCCGCATTCTCAGTCGCCGTATTCGCTAATGTGTTGAGCGCCACCACATCCCACACCGTGCTCGGATCATCAGCAAATAGCACTTGCTCGACCTTGTAGGCATCCCCATAAACGAACCAGTTTTGTAAAGTCAGTTTGTCTTTCGTGCCATTCGGGTTATTAATGTTGAGATACAGGTTAGATGAATCCCGTGTGACGATCACGTCCGTAGGCAATATACCGGATGCAATCAGCACTTTGTCGAGGTTGCCCGCAGTGCTGTCGTAATCGATTACCGTGTCCTGACCCGATCCCCGGCCAAACAGGTAAGTGTCGTTGCCAGTACCGCCTTGCACGGAGTCATTACCAATTCCGCCATCCAATATGTCATTACCCTGTTGACCGAAGAGCGTATCGTTACCCGCACCTCCGGTAATCGCATCATCCCCACCCTCGCCTTCAATAACATCGTTACCGCCCAGCCCGTCGATTATCTCTGTAGTGTTATAGCCGCGAATCCGGTCATCTCCTTCCGTTCCCAACGAGGGCAACATCGCTTTCACCGTAGCAAAATTCCAGGTCGTGCCATCGTCGAATTCAATCGCCTCCAAGCTGCTCTGAGAAACACCGTCATTGACAAAATAGCCTGCAACGGTCATCCGGTCGCCGGTATCGCGGATTGTCAGGATCAAGTCGTCGATATTCCTAATCAGGTCGATGTCGGCCGGTAATACTTCGGTAGCAAGCTTTAGAACATCCCGTTTGTTTACCGTACTATCCTGGCTCACTAGTGTGTCCTGCCCTGATCCGCGTCCGAACCAATAGGTATCGTTGCCCACCCCGCCATCCAGCAAGTCATTACCTGCGCCACCGTCCAAGGTATCGTTTCCCGCTTGTCCATACAGCGCATCATTGCCCGCTTCGCCCAACAGGCTATCGTTGCCGCCGCCTCCGTAAATGAGGTCGTTACCGCCTAACCCGGCGATGACTTCATCGGTGCCGTCTCCGGTTAGTTGATCATTGCCCTGCGTTGTCATCATACCGCGCCAAGCCAGGTTGGCTAGGGAAATGACATCCTGTCCATAGGCCGCCAGTGCGTCCTGAAAAGCCGCTTTGTTCAAGGTATTCACGTCATTGGTATGGATCAAGTTGGTGATGAACTCGGCCAGTTCCGTCTTACCCTGCTCCAGGTTTGCATCCAGCTTGGCCGTGATCAACGGCAACGTGCCGCTGAGGTCGGCGTGGAGGGTTTGGGTGGTGGCATCCCAGGTATACGCAATCGCGTTATACACGTCTTTTAGCCGGGTTTGCTGCATCAGTTGCGCGGCAATGCCGTTGGCGAATTCGTCGTAGGCTTTAAGCAGGATAGCCGCTGCCGGACCGTGGGGATTGGGATCTTTTTCATTCCAGCACCAAATGCCCACATAGCCTTCGCCAAGAAGGGCTTCCATGGCGTAGAGTTTTCTGGCATCACCGATGACGTTGCCGTACAGTTTGTTGGTACGGCTCAACGGGTCTTTGTCGGTCACCCCTGCCCATTCATAAATGATCCGGGTGGTGAGTACGTTGCGGGCAACTAGGTCTGCCTCGGCGGCGAATTGGTCGATCAGGTTCTTGAGGATACTACTGCCGCTTGCGGCTTGTTGCGCCATCACTTGCCGTAGGCTGCCAACATTGCCCTTGCCCTGTATCTCCGGCATGTTGTGTATGGCTACACTGAGGGCGAGTTGGTTCAAGTTCCGGGTGCTGGACTGATCGGCTTTGAACCAGACATCTTCGGCCAACGCGGTGCTGCCGTCGGTTTTGGTATAGCTGCCTTGTTGCTGGTGGATGTTGCCATTAGCGTCTGTGCTGGCGTTGGTGCTGTAGCCGGTGGCGATGCTTTGAATACCGAGGTCGCTGAGGGTCTTGAGTTCGCCTGCATCGGTGCTGCCGTCACTGTCAAGGTCTTGCCAAATGTTGAGTTCGGTCCAGGCGCTATCCTGACTGTCGAGTTTGCCGTCGCCGTTGCTGTCGAGGTCGGCCAGGGCGGCAAAGCCGTTGGCGGCGGTTTGGCCGTTTTTGAGTTTAGTGCGGTCGCCGAACAATTCGCTGCCGTTGTCTATTTGTCCGTTGCTGTTCAGGTCGCGCACGAGGATGCCGTCACCGGAGGTGGCCCAGCCGGTGCGTTCGGCAAAACCGTTGCCGTCGTAATCGAAGAAGATGCCAGTGCTGAGGTCTTGCGTGGCGATGCCGTTGCCGTTTAGGTCGAGCACGATCGGCGATTTGGTTTGCTCGGCTTTGCCGAAGGCTTCTTGGAGGGGAGCGCTGCCGGGGCTGGGCGGGCTGTATTCGTCCAGAGTGATTCCTAAGTCGCCTGCGGTGAAGTTTTCTATGACCAGCGGATCGTTGATTTGTAGCGTGTTGCCGATTTGGAGATAGGTGTTGCCTGCGGCGTCTTTGTAGAGGATTTCGCCTTTTTTGCGGGTGGCGAAGGTGAGGTGTTTGCCGTTGAGATAGATGCTGCCTTGGCCGTCCGAGTCGCGGATGGTGTCGCCGTTGTCAGCATAGTAAATATCAAAACCAACGCCACCATCAAGAATGTCGCCGCCTGCGCCGTCGTCGCCAAGCAGCCTGTCATCGCCTTGTCCTCCTTCCAGATAGTCATTGCCGCCTAAACCCTTGAGATAGTCATTGTCATCACCTCCAAAAAGACTGTCAGCATAATCAGTTCCGACCAATCTATCGTCGCCGGCACCACCTATGTATCTGATGCCGTTTTCAACCCAACCTCTTAGAGGATGAGTTACATCGGCAATATCGACACCTGTTCTTGACTCCGTGCCAGAAATAAGATCATTTTGATTTGTTCCGTAGAGGATGGGTTTGTTGTCGGCATCAAGAAATTTGCTGACACCACTATCAAACAAATCGGAAGTCAATGAAAATGAATCAAGCCCAAATTGGGCTTCACCGGCTCCAAATGCTTCAGGACTCAAGTCATGACTAATATTCAGCAAGGTTTCTTGTTGGTAACGAGCCTCAGTGTAGTCTGTTTTACTGCTGAGGCGATATGCTTCTTTGCTATCAAAGTCATAGAGCATATCAACTCTGCGTCCAATACCCGAAGGGTCTATTTTATCTTCCAGAAGGATTTCGCCTAGCGATTGCAACGCTCCCGTGGTATTAAAGTCGAAATTATCATGCCCCGGCAAGAGTGCAAAATCTTCAATATGCCTCGTCCCGTCAGCCTCAACAATGAACTTAGCACCTTTTGCAACAGCAAACTCAGTGTGTCCATAAATATAGGCTCTGAGATCAAAGTCTGCGGCATCAATACCGTATTCAACTTGAGAAATCTTAAGAAATCTGGAATATCCCATGTTTTCAAGGTCTTCAACCAATATCTCTTGCCTACTGCCAGTGTCAGGCATAAGTACACCTGTCATGAACAAGTTTACAAGTGCGGATTGGGCACCATTGGCATATCTTCCTGGGCCATCCGTCATAAAGGAGGCCACATCCGTTAGGGTTATTTGAGTAAGTGCTGATTGTCTACGGTCAACGACTTCTGGTTGGCGAATCAGAGCTTCATCCTGCAAGTCAGTAGGCGGTTCCAATTGACCATATAAAAACAAGTTGGTAATTTCGTTAATACCTAAATTATTCCAATTAATCGTAATCATGGTGTTCTCCGCTTAATTTATTGAATGTACTTCATTTTTTGGTGATGTTATCGCTTCCCCAGTACTATCAAAGGATTTGCCACAACCCGTCATAACGGTAAGGCTCTGATAGTGGGTAGCTCTTCCTGATTTGCTAGTCTGTTTTTTTAATTCATCGCTCATTTCATAAGTAATATCGACAACCGGTGCGCCATCATAGAAAGAGCCGCTCCTGAAAACCCTGCAACAATGAGGATGATGTGCCAAGTAAGATTCCACCGTATTGTCCCAGCTATGGCTCTGCATTTGTCCTGACTCAAGTAGGCTATTTAACACAATAGAGATATATTCCTTATCGATCAGCTCTCGGTGCTGTTCAAAGCAATAGTTTTTAGATACTTCGATATATATCAGCCAAATCAGGACTAAAGCCAATATATAGCTAATAACATCTTTAACAATTTTGCTTAATTTCTGTATAGATGACTGGTTTTTATCTTCATGTACAATTTTCATGTCAGCAGAAAAATAGGGAGGAAAAATAGGGGACGGAGCCCGATATTCTTCACAACGGGACTGCGTAATCGGGCTCCGTCCCTTATTTTCCTTGACTTGTAACGCCCTTCCCATAACGTGCCGCTACGACGGTAAACGTGGTTCACGTATTGCACATAGCGGCTTCCAAGGTAGCGCATCATGCATGACAGGCTTTCGTCGGCTTCTGGCGTGACCAACAGATGAACGTGGTTTGTCATCAGTACATAGGCGTGAATGCTACAGCCATATCGCATCGTGCCTTCCAGAAGGCTGTCCAGATAGGATTGATAGTCCTCGTCTGCAAAAAAACAGGCTGCGCGGTTGTTACCTCGCTGAATCACGTGTTGCGGTACACCTGCATGTCTTACACGGGCTCTACGGGGCATCTTTTCTTTCCTCTACATTAGGGTTATTTCATAATGGGACTGCGTAATCGGGCTCCGTCCCCATTTCTCCATGGGTTGGGTGTAGTCAATGCGAGGCACCGAATTTTTGGTGGTATCATCGAATATGATGTCCACTCTCCGGCCTATTGCAGACGGATCAATCTTGGGCAAAAGCGCGGCATTCGCAACCCATGCCAGCGGGTTATTAGATGAAAAATCAAAATTGTCGTGAGCAGGAAGAATCGCAAAATTTTGGATATGCCGCGTTCCATCGGCATCAACGGTGAACAGGGCATCTTTTGCGATTCCAAAAGATGTCGAATTGTAAATGTACGCGCGGCTCAAATAGTCAGCTGACGACGAGTCGTAGTTGTATTGCTGGAAATCAAAAAACTGTCTATACGATGTCAGCAAACTATTGCTTTGGGCGATCAAATCCATTGTACTGAGTGTTTGCACCTGCCCGGTAGTCGGCATGATTTCACCGTTCATGAATGCGTTGATCAAATCAGACATGGCGGCATTCGCATAACGACCTGGACCTGTCGCCATAAACGATATTGCATCAAGGTGTACCGTAGTCATGCCTTGTTGATCTGGGGCAACCTCTGGCAGACGTATCAATGTTGAGCTGGTCAAGTCAGATGGTGTGGTCGGCTGGCCGTAGAGATACAGGTTAGTGATTTCTTCAATGCTCAGTGTAGTTAAGGTGTAGTTCATGATTTTTCTCCCTTGGCTATTGGTTAAATGCTGATTTACGTACAACGGGTGCAGATGTGGTCATGCCTGTATTACCCAACGGTTCACCGCAAGCGGTGTCATCCACGATAAATTCATAATAATTTTCTGTGCTAGCACCATAATGGTTTTTTCCCTCGTCACTCATTTCATAAATCACTGTCACTTCCGCTGAGCCAAAATAAATTAACCCTCGCTGAAATGGATGATTGTTTCCCCAATCCACATGGCAACAATTCGGATGGCGGGCGAGATAGTTTTGTGGGCTAGTATCTGCGGCATCCAGTTTCATCGAACCTGCTTTCATCAGGCTATCTATGACGTTGAGAATTAACTCTTCGTTTGAGACAAACCAAAGCCGTTTATAGCAAAATCCCATACGATCTACGACGACCAGCTTGTAGAACGAGAATACCAAGACAAACAGCATAATGATCAACAAGATTGAGCGTTTTGGCCGCGAGGAACTATCCACTGCAATTTTGTTGTTCATGCCGCTCGCCTCATCTCAATCACTGCATCATTCGCCGCCTCAATAGCGCTCTTGCGCACGTTCTGCCCGGTAAATGTTTCCATAATCCACACTTTGTCTTCTGTGGTCAGCAAAAATAGGGGACGGATCCCGATATTCTGTTGTTTATCACCACACTCATTTCCTCATCAAGCTAAGATCACACTGTCTCGTTATATCATCGCCCCCTTTTTTCCTTGGACGCCGAGGCGTTCCAAGTCGAACCGATCTTGCAAGCGTCGCTTCGATTTCGTCCTTGAACAGTTCGCTGCCCAAGGCAGTACCACTATTCACCGACTCACGAATCGCTTTCAGAAAAGAAATAGGGGACGGAGCCCGATATTCTAGCGTACTGGTGTTTACGATTTTTTGAGATCTGAATTTGCTAAACATATATCTAGCTTTTTAAATGAGTTGCTTAAAGTGCGAGTTTGCCTCGTTACAAGCCTAGTGTCCATACTTTTGTGATGGCAATCATATTTTTTAACTCTGGTCCATAATGAGGGCTGGGACTCGATATTCTGATACTTCGACTCTTTTTCATGATGCTTTCTTCCATATTTCGCTGTTCATAATTCCGCTCGTCAGTGTGTAGTTACCGCTTTGACCGTTACTCCACTGATCATTCTTACCCAGTCCGTTGACATCTCTCGCAAACACTACTTGCTCGATTTTGTAGACGTTTTGGCTGTACCAGTTTTGCAAAGTCAGTTTGTCTGTTGTGCCGTTCGGGTGACTGATGCTGAGATACAGGCTAGATGAATCCCGAGTGACCTTCACGTCCGCAGGCAACACGCCTGAGATAATCTGCACCTTATCGAGGCTACCCTCTGTCGTGTTGTAGTCGTAAGCAACATCCTGTCCATATCCACGTCCAAACAGGTAGGTGTCGTTGCCAGTACCGCCTTGCAAAGAGTCGTTTCCGGCACCACCGTCCAGAGTGTCATTACCTGCACCACCGACTATCGTGTCGTTTCCGCCCAAACCATTGATGCTGTCATCTGCGCCTGCGCCCTCAATATAGTCCGCATTCTCAGTCGCCGTATTCGCTAATGTGTTGAGCGCCACCACATCCCACACCGTGCTCGGATCATCAGCAAATAGCACTTGCTCGACCTTGTAGGCATCCCCATAAACGAACCAGTTTTGTAAAGTCAGTTTGTCTTTCGTGCCATTCGGGTTATTAATGTTGAGATACAGGTTAGATGAATCCCGTGTGACGATCACGTCCGTAGGCAATATACCGGATGCAATCAGCACTTTGTCGAGGTTGCCCGCAGTGCTGTCGTAATCGATTACCGTGTCCTGACCCGATCCCCGGCCAAACAGGTAAGTGTCGTTGCCAGTACCGCCTTGCACGGAGTCATTACCAATTCCGCCATCCAATATGTCATTACCCTGTTGACCGAAGAGCGTATCGTTACCCGCACCTCCGGTAATCGCATCATCCCCACCCTCGCCTTCAATAACATCGTTACCGCCCAGCCCGTCGATTATCTCTGTAGTGTTATAGCCGCGAATCCGGTCATCTCCTTCCGTTCCCAACGAGGGCAACATCGCTTTCACCGTAGCAAAATTCCAGGTCGTGCCATCGTCGAATTCAATCGCCTCCAAGCTGCTCTGAGAAACACCGTCATTGACAAAATAGCCTGCAACGGTCATCCGGTCGCCGGTATCGCGGATTGTCAGGATCAAGTCGTCGATATTCCTAATCAGGTCGATGTCGGCCGGTAATACTTCGGTAGCAAGCTTTAGAACATCCCGTTTGTTTACCGTACTATCCTGGCTCACTAGTGTGTCCTGCCCTGATCCGCGTCCGAACCAATAGGTATCGTTGCCCACCCCGCCATCCAGCAAGTCATTACCTGCGCCACCGTCCAAGGTATCGTTTCCCGCTTGTCCATACAGCGCATCATTGCCCGCTTCGCCCAACAGGCTATCGTTGCCGCCGCCTCCGTAAATGAGGTCGTTACCGCCTAACCCGGCGATGACTTCATCGGTGCCGTCTCCGGTTAGTTGATCATTGCCCTGCGTTGTCATCATACCGCGCCAAGCCAGGTTGGCTAGGGAAATGACATCCTGTCCATAGGCCGCCAGTGCGTCCTGAAAAGCCGCTTTGTTCAAGGTATTCACGTCATTGGTATGGATCAAGTTGGTGATGAACTCGGCCAGTTCCGTCTTACCCTGCTCCAGGTTTGCATCCAGCTTGGCCGTGATCAACGGCAACGTGCCGCTGAGGTCGGCGTGGAGGGTTTGGGTGGTGGCATCCCAGGTATACGCAATCGCGTTATACACGTCTTTTAGCCGGGTTTGCTGCATCAGTTGCGCGGCAATGCCGTTGGCGAATTCGTCGTAGGCTTTAAGCAGGATAGCCGCTGCCGGACCGTGGGGATTGGGATCTTTTTCATTCCAGCACCAAATGCCCACATAGCCTTCGCCAAGAAGGGCTTCCATGGCGTAGAGTTTTCTGGCATCACCGATGACGTTGCCGTACAGTTTGTTGGTACGGCTCAACGGGTCTTTGTCGGTCACCCCTGCCCATTCATAAATGATCCGGGTGGTGAGTACGTTGCGGGCAACTAGGTCTGCCTCGGCGGCGAATTGGTCGATCAGGTTCTTGAGGATACTACTGCCGCTTGCGGCTTGTTGCGCCATCACTTGCCGTAGGCTGCCAACATTGCCCTTGCCCTGTATCTCCGGCATGTTGTGTATGGCTACACTGAGGGCGAGTTGGTTCAAGTTCCGGGTGCTGGACTGATCGGCTTTGAACCAGACATCTTCGGCCAACGCGGTGCTGCCGTCGGTTTTGGTATAGCTGCCTTGTTGCTGGTGGATGTTGCCATTAGCGTCTGTGCTGGCGTTGGTGCTGTAGCCGGTGGCGATGCTTTGAATACCGAGGTCGCTGAGGGTCTTGAGTTCGCCTGCATCGGTGCTGCCGTCACTGTCAAGGTCTTGCCAAATGTTGAGTTCGGTCCAGGCGCTATCCTGACTGTCGAGTTTGCCGTCGCCGTTGCTGTCGAGGTCGGCCAGGGCGGCAAAGCCGTTGGCGGCGGTTTGGCCGTTTTTGAGTTTAGTGCGGTCGCCGAACAATTCGCTGCCGTTGTCTATTTGTCCGTTGCTGTTCAGGTCGCGCACGAGGATGCCGTCACCGGAGGTGGCCCAGCCGGTGCGTTCGGCAAAACCGTTGCCGTCGTAATCGAAGAAGATGCCAGTGCTGAGGTCTTGCGTGGCGATGCCGTTGCCGTTTAGGTCGAGCACGATCGGCGATTTGGTTTGCTCGGCTTTGCCGAAGGCTTCTTGGAGGGGAGCGCTGCCGGGGCTGGGCGGGCTGTATTCGTCCAGAGTGATTCCTAAGTCGCCTGCGGTGAAGTTTTCTATGACCAGCGGATCGTTGATTTGTAGCGTGTTGCCGATTTGGAGATAGGTGTTGCCTGCGGCGTCTTTGTAGAGGATTTCGCCTTTTTTGCGGGTGGCGAAGGTGAGGTGTTTGCCGTTGAGATAGATGCTGCCTTGGCCGTCCGAGTCGCGGATGGTGTCGCCGTTGTCAGCATAGTAAATATCAAAACCAACGCCACCATCAAGAATGTCGCCGCCTGCGCCGTCGTCGCCAAGCAGCCTGTCATCGCCTTGTCCTCCTTCCAGATAGTCATTGCCGCCTAAACCCTTGAGATAGTCATTGTCATCACCTCCAAAAAGACTGTCAGCATAATCAGTTCCGACCAATCTATCGTCGCCGGCACCACCTATGTATCTGATGCCGTTTTCAACCCAACCTCTTAGAGGATGAGTTACATCGGCAATATCGACACCTGTTCTTGACTCCGTGCCAGAAATAAGATCATTTTGATTTGTTCCGTAGAGGATGGGTTTGTTGTCGGCATCAAGAAAGCGGATTGAGCCGTTATCAAATAGTTGCTGAGTAAATGAAAAAGCATTGGCAATAATAGTTCCTACAAGTCCTGGATTAGGCAACACAGCTGTTGAAGCAGCATGAGTATAATCCTGATAGGTAAACGTATCCTGTAAGTTCCTGGTACCGTCAAAAGAGATGACAACTGTTCGTCCAATACCCGACGGATCAACAATAGGCTCTAACGCAAAATTGACTAACTTTGAGAATCCTGAATCTGATTTAAAATCGAAATCTTCTTTAGGATTTTCGCCAGGATTAGAAAAAGGAATAATACCAAAGTCCTTAATGTAACGGTTGCCGTCCGCTTCGACAACAAACGTAGTTCTATCATCTATTTTGAATGCGGTTGATTCCCATATATAGGCGCGTTCCAGATAATTATCCTGTCCATCATCGTATAAAGATTGCTGTATGTTTACAGTTTTGTCTTCATAAGTGTTAAGGCCAAATCTATCGTATAAATCCTGCTTGGTATACGTTCCGGGCGCTAAACCCGATGACGTGGTAGAAAAAAACTGCTTTATGACTTCAAAAAAAGCCGGGGAAGCAAAGCGACCGGGGCCTGTTGCCATGTATTCGTTGATGTTAACGCTGGTGACTATAGGTGACCTTAACGGGTTTTTACTAATGAGATTTTCGTTTTCAATATTGTCAGGCTTTATCTTGCTGCCATACAGGTACAGATTTGTCACTTCTTCAGCCGTTAACAAGCTCATGTTAATTTCCTCGCTCAGCGTTTAATGTTAAGTCACTCAAAATGTGTCCATAAGTTGTCATGTTCCCAAACATCACCGTGATTGCCACCACAGTTGTCTATAACCCAGTCATGACTAATGAGCTTAGTGTGTATAACTCCTTGACTATCTCGGTATCGTTCTAAATATTTAATGGTTATAACCAACGATATAGCCCTGATAAGTCGACTCCAGAGAGTTATATGTGCAATGGAATATTCGTATCCCTCTATAATGTACTTGTCACTGACAGTACAGCACTTCGGATTTAATATAAAAAATTCATTAATGTCACGATAAGGAACCGGTTCTCCCGGATATTCTTTTTCAAGTTGCATCCTTCGTTCATTACTTTTATCAAGCGATATAACGCGCTTGTAATACTTAAAACTTTCAGTTTCACTTGCCAATATATTTTTTACAACAATATTAAGTTTTTCTTCATCGGAAAGAAAACGCTTTTGGCTATAACAAAAACCAAAATAATTCAGACTCAAAATAACGGTCAGTAAAACCACAAAAATAAACTTGAAGGGATTATTTTTAATAAATGAAATCACAGTCAATTACCTTTGCCATACAGATAAAGCTTTGTTACTTTTTCAGCAGTTAATAAGCCCATATTAATTTTCCTTGAGTAAATTTTATGTTTAACCTAATTCCCAGACTAATTCACCAGACAAAAATAGGGGACGGAGCCCGATATTCTGTTCGACATTATTCCTGTTCATCATTACACTCATTTCCTCATCAAGTTAAAATCACGCTGTATCGTTATCTCATCGTCCCCTTTTTTCCTTGGACGCCC
>Ga0208397_100188_pt1 | contig 24899 bp, 21 predicted proteins | sample LakWasMe76_LOW10_2_FD_183904 | JGI IMG/M metagenome (GOLD analysis project Ga0208397, IMG submission 183904) | Freshwater sediment methanotrophic microbial communities from Lake Washington under simulated oxygen tension - Sediment Metagenome... | ecosystem: Environmental > Aquatic > Freshwater >...
ACCAATACCTCATCAACTATAAACTAGCCAAAAACCAAGGCTTAAATTTAACACATTGATTTTAATATGGTAATAATATTCATATTAAATTCTTAGGTAGCGCACAAGTAAACTGATAGGTGGTGAGAGCCAAGACGCCGTTCAATAAGACGGGCTAAATTCTATGATAAAATGGGTTTTATTTACCCAAACAGATTCAACCCCCTAACTTAATGCCGCTAAAGCTATTACCGCTACTTTCTACAACGCTGCTTTATGTGTTGTATTACCTGATCAGCACCTTCAAATTCGATGTGCAAATATTGACGGCATCGGTGCCATACGATTACCTGCTGCAACTGGTTGTCGCCTATGCGCTTTATGCCTTATCGAAGCGGGTATGGATTTTTCTGGTGCTTCATGCCCTGCTGATGGGCGTGTTGTACGTGGGTAACGCGGTAAAAATATCGTTTTTCGGCGGACCGATTATGCCGGATGACGTTTTTGCCCTGCAATCGCTGCTTTTAATACTGGACGGCTGGCGGTTTTTTGCCGCCGCCATACCGCTGGCCGCCATTGCCAGCCTGTTGCTGTTCAACTTTACCATGCGCCACTGGAGCGCTTACTTGGCCAGCCTGGCCGTCATCTTGCTCGGCATCACCGTGGTTTACAAACCCGCCACCATCCTGGACCCTCTGGACGGCTACTTCGGCAACTCGGTCTGGGATCAGCGTTCCAATTATGTGTGGCGCGGCGCCACCCTGTACACGCTATTGGAAAGCGCGCGTTATTTTGCCGCAGCCGAGGTGATTCCTGACGCCGATATGGCCCAGGAAGCGGCGGACAACTTACTGACCGCGCATCGCATCGATGCCATACCGGTTTCCGCACTTCCCGCCTCGTCTAAAAATGAGGCCGCTGCCAAAACGTTTACGCCGCGTAACATCCATATCGTATTACTGGAATCTTTCTGGGACCCCAATGTTCTGAAAAAAGCCAAGTACAAGCAAAACCCGCTTTCGCCCGAGTTTCGCGAGCTGTGGAAAAGCGCGGAATACTCCCATGCGCTGTCCCCGGTATTCGGCGGTTTTACCGCCAATTCCGAGTTTGAGGTGTTATGCGGGTTTCCGGCGGTCAAAGATGCGGTCAAATTCGAACGCCAATTGCTTAACGATGTGCCTTGCTTGCCGCATCTTCTTGCCGACAAAGGCTATCGCACCATCGCCTCGCATCCGAATGTTCCGGTATTCTGGAACCGTGTTAATGCTTATAAACGCATGGGCTTCCAAACTTACTGGTCGCTGGAGGATTTTGTTCAGGACGACATGAATCGGGAATTTATGTCCGACAACACCTTATACCGCCAGGTGTTGGAAAAAATATCCGGATCGATGGAAGCCAGGCAACCGATGCTGGATTATATCGTGACTTATTTCGGGCATTGGAATTACCCGCTAAGCGAAAGCCGACCCAATAAAGTCAGCTCTTCGTCGGAAATCGAGGAAGTGTCGGCCTACGCCAACACGGTTTATTATAAGTCGCGGGAACTGCTGGCCTTTATCAACGAAATGCGCAAACGCGACCCGGACGGCATTATCGTGGTCTTCGGCGATCACCTGCCTTTTTTAGGCGAGAATTTTGCAGGCTACGTCGAATCAGGCGTACTGACCGCCAATCGCAGCGAATTTACCCCGGCTATGTTCAAAACCTACGTGAGCACGCCGATGCTAATTATCGACGGCAAACGCGGCCCGCTTAAGATCGGCAGCCTGCCGCTTTATCAAGTGCCCAAACTGTTGCTCGATCTGCTCAACTTCAATGAACCGAGCATCATGGATTACACCGCGCCGTTGCCGGGTATGCGGGTGCGGCCGTTGCCGGGCCTGCATTTCAACATACTGGCTGACGGGACTGTGGATATGTGCAAAGAGCCGCCCTATTCCGAAGCCTGCCAATTATCTTCCCGCTGGCTGGAGAATGTATCGATAGTCAGTAATGATATATTCATGGGGCGTCAGTTTACACGGCCCAAATACGTACCTGAAAAACAGCCTGAGCCGATGCCAACAGAGGTTGCTGTTATACAATCCCTTGTTAGAGAAAAATAGATTCGCATTACTTTTTGGCGTAGTGCATGTAATGTAACCCGATCTACTGGAGAAAATGTATGCATAAAAATTTTATAGCGGCTGTCTTTGGCCTATCGCTGTTGCTTGCCGAAAACAGCATGGCCGATCAGCTCAGCATTCCCTTGCAAATCGATTACAGTCTTATTAAAAAAGCACTCATCTCCCAGTTGTATACCGGCAAAGGCAATAGCGCCGAGCTGTGGAACGACCGTCAGGGATGCAGCTATTTCAGACTATCCAACCCCGAAATTAACGGCAAAAACGGTCAAATCCAGCTGTTAAACGAGGTTCAGGCGCGCTTCGGAACCGGTTTGGGCGGACAATGCTTGACGGTTCTGGAATGGGCCGGGGTATTGGAAACATTTCAGCAACCGACGCTCGATTCCGGGCATTCCATGCTGAGCTTTCCGCTCATCAGCGCGACCGCCTATGATCGCGAAGGCCATCAGCTGACTATCACTAAACTCCAGGATTTGATCAAACGCTTTGCCGAACCCAAGCTTGCCGCCGTAAAAATCGATTTAAACGAAGCCCGCGGCAATATCGAGCAAACGCTGGCGCATTTTTTACCCAAGGATAATGCGGCGGAAGTTAAGGCAATACTTAAGTCGCTCAGATTCAGCAGCATCAATGCCGGAGAGAATGGCATCGGCATTAAGCTTGATCTTGACGCACCGGCCAAAAGGACTGTTGCAAAACCTGCCCCAGCCTTTAGCGAGGCCGAACAAAAGCAATGGCAATCCGCTTGGCAGCAATGGGATAGCTTTTTAAGTTCAGCCATTAAACAGGCCGCCGACGATACGCAGTCACCGGAACTGCGCGAAACCCTGATGGCAATTCTGATGGATTCGCGGACAGCTTTTCAGGCAGGCTTAAAAGAACACGATGCGTCCAACGATCCGGTGCGGGTCTTTTTTACCGACACCTGGGGACGCCTGGCGCCGGTATTGAAAATCGTCGCCAACGAATTGCCCGGCATACAAGGCCTACGCTATATCACTTTTATAGCGGCGACCGACGTAATTTACGAACTTGAAAGACTAGGCGCACCGTTCGGCCTGGATATTTCATCCGACGGGCTGCGCACGCTGGCCCGCATGCTCATCGCGGGCAAACAACAGCAAGCGCTGTAACACAGGCTAAATGTCGGAATAAACACATGCTCGTAACCCCTATCTCGTTTAAACGTCGCCGAAGAACATCGCACGGCAGAAAATATCCGGCATCTGCCGTGGCGCTGACCGTTTTTTTAGCCTGCCTGTCGACCGGCGCAATAGCCGACAGCGACAAGGTTTCGCTAACTCCCATGACTGTTTACGACGACCGGGTTGATCCTGAACTCATTGAACAGCCGCGCATGAGCAATCAATTAAATCGAGATGCCTTACAAGCCACCGGGATGCCTAATCTTAACGGGGTGTTAAGAAACCAGACCGGCTTAATGCTTACTCAAGGTAGCGGACAGATGATGACCGCCATCAGCTTACGCGGCGCAGGCAGCGGCGGGCAAGGCATGCTCACTTTGGACGGCGTCCCCCTATTTGCCAATTTTGCCGGATTCTACTCATTAAGCCACTATGCGCTGGACGCTTTAGACCGGGTAACGGTAACGCGAGGTCCGGGCGGTGAACGGCACGGCAGCCGCACGCTCGGCGGAGCCATTCATTTACAAACCCGGCAACTACAGAAAACGGATAGTTTCTTGCACCTTGAAGGCGGCAGTTATGACACGGTACGCGGCGCGACAGGCGCCGGATTGACCACCGAGGCCGGTGACTTTTCGGCCATTGTCGGACGCAGCGATGTTTTTAACGGCATCAGTCAGGCACGAAACGGTAGCGAGCGCGACGACTTCGGCATGACCCATGCCTCGGGTAACTGGTCTAAAGAGTTCAGCCGGGGCGGCCTGAATGCGTCGCTGTATTTTGTGCGCAGCGATGAAGACATCGACGGCCCCGGTTTAGTCCTGCCAAGGCGTACCCTAGGCTGGGTGGACGATAAGCGGGGCCGGTTCTCGGATGAGACCTGGGTGGCGCAGTTGCGCGGTCAATATGATCTGGCATCGTATTGGAAGAGTTCGCTGCAACTCGGCTTTACTCAAGATCGGCAAAAAATGGTAACGACAGCAATCCGGCCGTTTACGCTGACCAGCCAGTTATTTATGCTGGACTGGAGCAACAGCCATCGCCTGCCGTTGAGCGCGAACAACAAAAATCAGGCGCTACTGGTCTGGGGGATTAATACCCAACACCAGCATGCGCTGAACTTCCCGGCGACACAGACGGTGGTCAGTCCCAACCTGCGCGGGGAATTATCGATGGGTGCTTGGCAATGGAGCGCCGATGCGCGTTCCGATCACGGCGATAGTTATGGCGATCATCACGTCTTTTCGCTGGGCATGAACCGGGCATTGCCGCAAAACATGAGCGTTTGGGCAAACGGCGGCACCGGTTATCGCCAACCCGGCGTCAGTGAACTGATGCACCCGGTGTTCGGCAATAAGACGTTGCAAGGCGAGCATAATGCCGGCGGCGAAATCGGCTGGCGCTGGCGCCCGGCGCCCGAAAGCGAAGTTAAGGTGAGCGGCTATTATCAAAATTACCGGCAAATGATTATCATGCAGTTGGATGCCGGAACCGGCGTATCCAGGGCCGGCAACATTCAGGAAGTGGATGTGCTGGGCGCAGAGATGCAATCCCGGCATCGCTGGAATAGCGTCTGGGAAAGCGGTTTAAATTACAGCTATATGACCACCCAAAATCCGGCGACCCAGTTGCGCGTACCGGGCCGACCCGAGCATCAGAGCGTATTCTGGAATGAAGTGCAATTATTGCAGCCGTTAAAATTACGCCTGGAGTTAACGGTTCGCAGCGGTTACTGGTTTGATGTCGCCAATACCCTCAGAGCCCGTTCCGCCGCTCGCGTCAACGCCTTGCTAAAATATCAGCTGAGCTCGAAAACGGATGTGTATTTGCGCGGCGAAAACATCACCGACGAACGCACGCCCGAACTTAACGACTTTAATTTCAATGGCGCGGCGTTTTATTTGGGACTACGCACCGGTTTTTAGCGCATTTAAGGACATCAATCACAAACAAATGCCGCCGGTCGACTTAACCCTAAGTGGCAGCCAACCATTCGATTGAACTTATGAGTTGAATCTAAGGGTATCTTTCAAGAGCGACCTGTTGGCTTTTTAGATCTATTCGATCACTCAAAAATAGCCGCTTCAAGATTTTTACTGGAAATCAATCCTTTCAAAACCGATTTATCCTTGATGCCGCGAAACCGGGTGCCTGCCAGATTTGCACCGGTAAAATCGGCATCTTCCAATTTGCTTTCGGATAAATCCGCCCCCGATAAGTCGGCATCGGTTAAATCGGCCCCGGAAAGATCGACGCCAAATAACACCGTATTTTTCAGTACGCTTCCGGAAAGATTGGCATGGCGCATCAATGCGCGATTAAGATTGGCGTCGGTCAGGTCGGCGCCGGATAAATTGACATTATTCAAGCTGACCCGCATTAAGCCCATGGGCTGATTCTTCATATCGACGCCCCAATTGGCGTGAGACAGATTGGCATGGCTAAGATTGGCGCGATCCAAATTGGCAATAAACCGGCTGCCGGCAAGATTAGCGTTGCTCAAATTAGCGCCCCCCATATGCACGCCGAAAATACTGGCATTGGACAGGTTAGCGCCGGAAAGATTGATTTTGGACATCACCGTTAAATCCAGGTTCAAACCGGACAAATCGCTGTTGCTGAAATTGGCGTTGCGCAAATCGGCGCCCCACAAATCGGCGTTCCTGAAATCCAGCCCGGATAAATCCAGACCGGTAAGATCTTTCCGTCGCAACTGCGCGGGATGACCTTTTTCAGCCTTGGCAAGTCGCTGTTGCACGGATGCCCGATTAAGCTCGGCCGCCGATGCTGACAGACAAAACAATGCGGCTAACAAGCCCAGACCGTAAAAACGGGTTTTCATGTGTATACCTCCTGATGGTTACATGGAATCATATTGAAATAGTTAGCAGAACTTTATCGACAGTTCAAAGCTATTGCAACTAGGGAATGGAAATTGTTGGCTGTACCGGGTTAACAAAAACAATATTGCCGTCATTCCAACCGGGAGGTGAAAATCAATTCGATGTCGGCATCCATTCATTCGAAAGCGCATCCGCAATCGACCATAGACATGTTTCAGGAAAATTATCTAACTGATGTTACGCATGTACCTAATAAAAAAGCGTAGTCCACGAAAGGCACAAAAAGCACGAAAAACACCGGGTACAGGAACAATGAGTAAAGCCCATCGTCAAGATTGGAAAGATGTGTGCCGTAAACCGGGAAACCATACGGCGCTCTATTTTTTTCGTGCTTTTCGTGGACAGTGCGTAACATCAATTATCTAAGCCGGTTTCTTTTGATGCTTGAGATGAAGTTGAAGGCCCCGGCGTTGATTACGGATGGTAATTTGCCAACTACGACCTTGCCGTTCCGGTTGAAACTGATTGTCGTCATGGCTGTCTCCGGTATGAAGCTATGTTCGATTTTACACCCGCATTGAAACGATACTAAAATTTTGTCGATCAAACCTTATCACCTACCAGTTAGCACGCTACTTAAGCCTTTATTTACAAGTCCTAAAACCTATAATGATTACGCCAATACTACACGATCAAATGACAACGACGGTGTCCGCGAGGATAATAGCAACCACAAAAAACATTAACCCCGCAAAATGAACCCAACAATCCTCAGCGCCTGTCCCGAGTGTGATTTATTGCTCAAGCCCTCCTCGCCGGTGGTCGGCGACAAGGTCCACTGTCCGCGCTGCGGATACCTGCTGCAACGACCGCGCAAGCAAAGCATCGAACGCACTTTTGCGCTGTCTATTGCCGGCTTGATTTTGATGTTCCCTGCTAATTTAATGCCACTGGTCGGCATTAAAATGCTGGGCGGCGCGAAAGACGGCACCTTGTGGTCGGGCGTGGTGGCGTTGTTTGAAGAACACCTGTGGGGCGTTGCGGTGCTGGTGTTTTTATCCAGCATTTTGTTTCCGCTGCTGAATATTATTTTATCCTTGCTAATCAGCGCGCATCTTTATTTTAACCGGCCGAACCGGCATCTGGCGCACTGGATGCGCTGGCTGCAACACCTGGATGAATGGGCGATGCTGGAAGTTTATATGCTGGGCATTATTGTCGCCTGCGTTAAACTGTCCTCCACGTCCGAGCTTAAGTTCGGCTTTGGACTCTATGCGTTCGTGGCCCTGCTGATCGTAACCGGCATGCTGGCGAGCAGTCTGGATAAGGTTTTGTTCTGGCGGAAAATCGGGCAATTAAGAACATGAAATCCAAAAAGACCGCCTTGGCTCAGGGCTTTATTCGCTGTCATGACTGCGGCTGTTTATCGAAACAAACTGACAAGAACAGCCATTGCCGGTTATGCGGCGGCCGCTTGCATCCACGGCTGCCCAATAGTTTTCAACGTAGCGCCGCTTTGCTGTTGAGCGCCTTCTGCTTGTATATTCCGGCCAATATTTTTCCAATCATGACCGTCACGCGTTTGGGCGTCGGCGAGCCGCACACTATTATCGGCGGCATTATTGCATTAGTTAACGGCAACATGGTCCCCATAGCCATACTGGTTCTGGTCGCCAGTATTTTGGTGCCTTTACTAAAACTGCTGGGCATCGGCCTGTTATTACTCAACGTTCATTATCGCTGGCAAGTCCATGCCAAAAAATGGACTATCCTATACCGCATTATCGCTTTTGTGGGCCGCTGGTCGATGCTGGATATTTTTATGATTTCAATTCTTGTGTCTTTGGTTGACATGGGCAGCGTCGCGCAGGTCATCGCAGGGCCTGCGGCAACGGCGTTTGCTGCGGTGGTGGTGTTAACCATGTTTGCCGCCAAAAATTTCGATCCACGTTTAATATGGGATAATCAACGCTAAAATGAATGACTTTATCGACCCTGATGCATCAGACGCGACCATCAATAAAAAAACCGAATTGCCGCTGGTGTGGTTTTTACCTTTAATCGCCTTGCTGGTTAGCGGCTGGCTAATCGCCAAATCCTACAATGAAAAAGGCCCGGTTATCACGATCAGCTTCCCTACCGCTGAAGGACTGGAAGTGGATAAAACCAAAATCAAATACCTGAATGTGGAAATCGGCAAAGTCACCGCCATCTCCATCAGCGACGATTTAAAAACCATCCTGATTACCGCGCAAATGAACAGCACTGCCTCCGGTTATTTAAACAAAAATACCAGCTTCTGGGTGGTGCGGCCTCAAGTGGGCCTAGGCGGAATTTCCGGGCTGGGCACACTGCTCTCCGGGCCTTATATAGCGATCAAACCGGGTGATGGCGCCAAAGAAAACCATTTTACCGGACTGACCACCCCGCCCTTGTTAAAGAACAACGCCGACGGTATGCACTTCATTCTCGAAACCAATAATCTGGGCTCGATGAAGCCGGGAACGCCGATCAATTTTCACGGCATAACCGTTGGCGAAGTCCTCAGCCACAAATTATCCGACGAAGCCAATGCGATACGCTTGACCGTTTTCATTAACAAACCCTACGACCAGTTCATCAGGAAAAACACCCGTTTCTGGATAGACAGCGGCGTCGATTTATCCGCCGGCGCAGACGGTTTTAAAGTCAGAACCGGGCCGTTGATTTCCTTGTTAAGCGGCGGCATCGCCTTTCGCGCGGCTGCCGAAGACACTATTGAAAATATTCAGCCTGAAAACAGCATTTTCCCGCTGTACGATACCTATGAGCTGTCGACCCAGATTGTGTATCAAAACACCTTAAAATACGTTATGTATTTTAACGGCTCGGTACGCGGCTTGACCGTGGGCGCGCCGGTGCAATTGCGCGGCATTCCGATCGGCAAGGTCACCGACATCAACCTGGAGCTGGACAAGAAGACCGCTGAAATCCACATTCCGGTCACCGTGGAACTGGAGCCGGAACGCATCAAGGAAATCAATAACGACAACCACATCAGCGATAAAGATATTATGGCGCAACTGATCAACAAAGGCCTGCGCGCGCAATTGCAAACCGGCAGCCTGCTGACCGGACAACTGCTGGTCGATCTTGATTTTCACCCGAAAAGCAAGATCGTGTTAAGCGACAATCAAAGCGTCTATCCTGAATTCCCCACCACCGCCAGCTCCCTGGATCAGTTTACCCATTCCGCGAACATCATCATGGATAAAGTTGCCAAACTGCCGCTGGAGGATTTGACGACCGAAGCCAACAAAACCCTGCAATCGTTACAAGGCACGTCAAAAGCGGCAACCGGCATGCTGGTCAGCGCCCAAGGCACGCTTGCTACGGCCGACAAAACCATGACTTCGGCACATCAGGTTTTAAGCATTCTGGAACCCGGTTCCACCACTCACTACGAACTGGAACAGTTGCTACAGGAACTCACCCAAGCGGCAAGCTCGGTCAAGCAACTGACCGATTACCTGGAACAAAATCCCAACTCCTTAATTCGCGGCAAAAAAGAACAGTAACTATGGCAAATCGACTCTCAAAATGGTTAATAGCACTCTTCGTAAGCACCCTGCTCCCGGCCTGCCTATCGACGCCGCCCACCCAATTTTATGTGTTGGAAGCGCTGAGCGAGCCGCCGCCATCCGCAACGACAACCGAAAAAAAACGCCAGATCGGCATAGGCCCCGTATCGATACCGACATTGCTTGAGCGCAAGCAAATTGTCACCCGCTTACCGGATAACAGCGTAAAAATCGCCGAATTTCATCAATGGGCATCGCCGTTAAAAAATAATGTCGCACAGGTGCTAAGCCACAATCTGGCGACGCTGCAAACAGGCGACCTGATCAGGACCTATCCCTGGAGCGCATACGGAGCGGTCGACTATCGCATCATAATAGACATTATCAGGTTCGACACCCGCCCGGAACAGAGTGTCAATCTTGAAGCCAACTGGGCGATAATGGATGAAAAAAACCATACCCTGTTAAACAATGGCCGTAGCAAAATTGAACATCCACTGAATGACCCGTCCTACCCGGCTACAGTCAAAGCACTGGACAAAGTCCTTAGCGAATTCAGTCAGGAGTTATCCCAGGCGCTGAGAAAAATACAGTAAATATCTTGCAGGATAGGCTCTACATGTAAAGTCGAGACATTTTATTCTTGGATTTAGTTAGGAAATCCTTTAGAATTGTCGGCCTTACATTGGGATGTTAGCTCAGTTGGTAGAGCAGTGGACTCTTAATCCATGGGTCCAGGGTTCGAATCCCTGACGTCCCACCAATAATATCAAGGCCTTACGAGAAATCGAAGGCCTTTTTTATTTCCAGCACCATGTAACCAGTATGTAACCGCATTTACCAAATGTCTCCGAGTAACTCTTCAATATTTCAATAACACCAAACGCCCGCAACACTTGCCGGAATTTCAGGCACAAAAAGCCGGTGTTACCCGGCCTTGATTGTTTTGTGACTTTACATATCGGGTTTAATTATTTTGCCAACCTATATTCTTCCCTGGCCTTTTCCTTAACCTTGCCGAATTTTAAGAATTTGATGTTCAAAGATACGCTCAGCAATACCCTACCGGGCTTTAGCTTCGGGAATGAATTATGAAAGCAATTTACTAGCCGGAAGACGATATATTGGAACTGCATTTCAGCGACAATCCTATCGTTAGAGAAACAACCCAAGATTGGAATGTGGTTTTGTCTTACGATGCTAATAATCACCTTGCGCAGATGGTGATATTAGAAGCCAGCGTTTCTGGGCTTCTGCCTTTGCAGGAACAGAAAGCTGCTTAGGTTATAGTCGGGGCGGGTTACGCTATGCTAACCCGACATGACTTTCTTTTGAGCATGCACAATGAAAGACCTGACCCTCTCCTTCCTTTCTGGTAAGCATTTGAGTTCAACGGTACGCGTAGCGCATCAGCGGCATCGGTGACTAACAATCTTACTTAACTCGCCAAACCCATCCCGGCAATGCTTCCAGTCGAGCTTTACGCTCCGGTAAGCGGCTATCCTTTCTTTGTCGTTGGGTGTTTACCCATCGACCAAGATTGTGTCCATCTTCTGTTTTGAAATGTTGAGTGACTTTGGCATGTCCCTCGCGTTCTACGAATTCTTTAAGGAGGCTGAACCATTCATCCCATGTTTTCAGCCCAGACAAATTCCAGCCGGGTAATGTTTCCAGCCGGGCCTTGCGCTCCGGCGACATACTGTCCTTAGTTGCTCGTTGTTGAATTACCCACTGTCCAAGGCGATATCCACTTGCGGTCTTATATAGCGATGGAACCAAACAATCTCCCTCTCTATCTGCGTATTCTTTAAGGTAGCGAAATCCCTCCTCCCACATATCTGAAAAAGGATCCCAACTCCAGCCAGGTAAGGCTTCCAGCCGTGCTTTACACTCCGGCGACATGTTTTCTTCATTTCTTCGTTGGGTTATTACCCAATGACCAAGGCGAAATCCACTTTCCATTATGTAACCGAAAGTTATCTTGGCGTGCCCCTCTCGATCCACAAAATTCTTGAGGTTTCGAAAGCCTTCTTCCCACATATCCGAATAAGCATCAACCTCCCAACTCCATCCGTGCAATGCTTCCAATCGTGCTTTGCGCTCTGGCGATAGCTTGTTTTTTGCCGCACGTTGGTTAGTTACCCATATACCGAATCTATATCCATCAGCCATTCTGTGTTTCTTTCGCGGTACCTTGGCATGCCCCTCTCGCTCGACAAACGCTTCCAACAACCCAAACCAATAATTCCAGGACGCCGTAACTTGCTCGACTAGATAGGTGCGCAGTGCATTGCCAAAATTCGTATCCACCGTAGCAGGTAAATCAATCTTTATTTTTCCCAACCCATCAGCGCTGACACCTGCCCCCGGTTTCCTCCCCAGCTCAGTCCTGATATGATCGAGCTCACAAGCCAGCGCATCATCATGCGCCTTCAAAGCATTCAGCACCTCCCAGATCGGCTTGAAGTTGCTGGCCTCTATCGTGTCTTCCGCATTTTTCCCTGCTGCAATAAACACCGGCAATACAATCGTGCCAACCTTCTTCTCCTCACTCAGGCGAATAGCGCGACCCACGGCCTGGATGATGTCCACCTGGCTGCTGCGCGGGTCAATGAATGCCACGCCGTCGAGCGAGGGCACGTCCACGCCTTCGGACAGGCAGCGGGCATTACTCAGCACTCCTCTTTCATCCAAGCCCAGTTTTTTAAGTTGGTCGAGTTTGATTTTGCGTTTGTTGGCGGGCATGTTGCCGGAGACGTAGTCTGTGCGCAGGGTTTCGCTGGGGCGGTGTTCGTCGCTGATCCATGCCATGATTTGCCGGATGTCGGTGGTGAACGTTTCGGCGCGGTTGACGCGGCTGTGGAAGCTGATGATGCGCTTGAGGTCGTAATCCTTGATGGCTTTGAGCAGACCGATCTGGGCAGCGAGCGATTCGCTGTCAGTCTCGATACCCGTGCCGGTAGTGACCAGTTCTCGATTTGCTATCCACTGCGCGATGGTGGGGTCGTCCACGCCGATGATAACCACGCGGTAATCGGTAAGCAATTTGTGTTCGATGGCTTTGCCAAACGGTAAGGCATACAGCACTTCACCAAACAGAGCGGCGTTGTCCATGCCGACGACTTCGGTACCGCGATTTTCGGCGACTTTTTTGACGGTGCTAGAGTAGGTGCGCGGGGTGGCGGTAGCGAACAGCCGCTTGGTGCTGCGTATCTGCACATTATCGAGGATGGCGGTGAAGTCGCTGCCAACCTTGCCCGCACAGCGGTGGGCTTCATCCGCCACGGCCAGATCGAACGAGGGGATGGCTGGGTCGGTTTGGGCGGCGGCGATGACGGAGGAAGATTGGTAAGTTGCGAAAACCACGCGGATGCCTGCGCCGCTGAGAAAGCGTTTTACTTTGTCCGCATCCGAGGTAACTGGAAAGGCTAGGTCGGCCACGCTTTGGATGACTTCGTCGTTATTCTTCGTGCCAACGGTTTGATCCGAGCAGACGCACAACACTTCAAATGGAGTGGCAGCGGCGAATGTCCACTCACGTAAAAGCTGGGACAGCAGCCCCAATGACGGAACCAGCACCAGAGTCCGCTGCGCGTTGATGGCTTCCTTGATCCACAGCGTGACGTAAGTCTTGCCCGTGCCGCAAGCCATGATGAGCTGTCCACGGTCAGCGGTTTGCAGGCCTTGCACCACGGCGGTTCTGGCTTCGACCTGATGCTCACGCGCTTCGGGGCGAGGTTTGCGTTTGGCTTTCGGAAGTGCGGCAAAGTTTGCGGGATATTCCAGCGCGGATTTGTCGAAGTCGGACAGAAGAAAACGGATAACGGGTTTTTCTTGCGCGTCGCAGACCTGCTTGGCGTTAGCACCGATGCGGTCGGTGGTGGCAATCAGCAGGCGGTGTTGGATGAGCGGCCTGTTCGATTCGCTGAGGAATTTATCGACATCGTGTTTGGTGATGTCGTAATTGGGCGAATAGCATTTGGACTGCACCGCCCAGTGCTCACCGTTCTTGTGCCGAAACACGAGGTCGATGCCGCAGTCCACACCCCAACGTCCAGGCCATTCATCCCACAGCCATACCTGTTCAACTTGAGTTGCCCATTCTGGATCGACCTTGAGGAACCACTGAACGAAGCGCTCGAACTGCTTACCGCGCTTGAGCGGGTCGAGGTCGAGACTGGTGTAGAAATCGGAAAATGAAGCTGTCATTTGAGGAACCAATGGGAGGCAGAAAACACAGCCCGAGTTAGCGTAGCGTAACCCGACCTACGCGACTGTGATGAGTATATATTTAACGTTTCGAACAAAGCCAAATGCCCCAGCCTTCCATAACTCACCATAAAAGAAGTCCTACAGCCAGCTCTCATATTTAAGCAATGGCACACGATCAAAATGCCGTACGTTCTTGGTAATTAAGGTTAAGTTATTCGCAATTGCAATAGATGCAATTTCAAGATCGGCTAAATCGAGTGGCGTGCCGCGTTTCTCAAGTTCTGCGCGAATCCGGCCACAAACATTAAGCGGCTTTTGGCATCAAAGCCGACTATATTTACCGCCGGCAATAAAATGGTTTCCAGGTTGTTTAAGTGATATTCAGGACGTTGGCTTTTTTCTGCGCCATAGACAATCTCGGAAATAGTGATCGTAGAGATATACTGCTGGTTTTTTGATACTTGTTCTAACTTGGCTAACAGATTTTGTGAGGGTCGCGGTTTTACAATATTGGTAATCGTATCCGTATCAAAGAGAAACATCGCGCCCTGTTCCACCCTTCGCACACAAAGTTTCTATGCCGCCCATCGCATCCGTGACTTCATCAAAACCTTGCCATTTTCCTGCGATTGCGGCTAAACCTTGTTTTTCTTCGTATTGTTCCAAAATATTAAGGTCATCAAGGCTAACCAATGCGGCAACAGGCTTATCGCGCCTGGTTATAATAAATCTCTCATGAGAATACTGGTTCTTCGCTATGAGTTCTGAAATATGTGATTTGGCTTCTGCTACGGATACTTGTGTAGTTGTCATATGTTATTCCCAGTAATTGCCTTTTGGTCATTATGACTTGCCTATGAATGTTTTTCAATGAAGCGAGGTCTGCCAACTATTTTCCAGTTGCCGAACAGTCATTCACTTAAATTGCGCCCTTATCCAACGCTTTCAAGTGCTTTAACTTTTCCTTGATCTTGATTTCCAAGCCCCGGTCTACCGGCTGGTAATATTGCCTGCCCGCCAACTCATCGGGAAAATAATTTTCCCCGGCGGCATAGGCTTCCGGTTCGTTATGGGCATAGCGGTATTCCTTGCCGTAATCCAGCGATTTCATCAGCTTGGTCGGCGCATTTCTTAAATGTACCGGCACACCCAAACTTCCGCTTTGTCTGGCATCGGCCATTGCCGCGTTGTAAGCCATATAAACCGCATTGCTTTTCGGTGCGCAAGCCAGATAAACGACGGCTTGCGCCAAGGCCAGCTCGCCTTCGGGGCTGCCTAGGCGCTCCTGGGCTTCCCAGGCATTGATGCAAATCTGCAAGGCCCTGGGATCGGCATTGCCTATATCTTCGGAGGCCATCCTGACGACGCGCCGGGCCAGATAGGACAAGTCGCAGCCGCCATCCATCATCCGGCACAACCAGTATAGCGCGGCATCGGGCGAACTGCCGCGCACCGATTTGTGCAGCGCCGAAATCTGGTTATAAAATTCTTCGCCCTGATTATCGAAGCGCCGCACGCCGCCCGACAGCACTTCTTTGGCAATGACCTCGTTAACCACTTGCCCGCCCTTGGCGGCGGCAAGTTCTACGGCAATTTCCAGCAAATTGAGCAGTCTTCGGGCATCACCGTCGGCCGCCTGGGCGAACTGCTGTTTTATGTCGTCGGCCATTTCGATAGCCAGTCCGCCCAAGCCGCGCACTTTGTCGCTCAGGGCTTTATCGATCACCGCCAGTAAATCATCCGCCGTTAAGGCGTTCAGCACATAGACCCGCGCCCTGGACAATAACGCATTATTCAGCGCGAAAGACGGGTTTTCGGTGGTTGCGCCGACAAAGTAAACCGTGCCGTCTTCGACATGCGGCAGGAAGGCGTCCTGCTGCGACTTGTTAAAGCGATGCACCTCATCGACGAACAAGATGGTGCGCCGATGTTGTTCCAGCTGGATTTTTTTGGCCTCGGCTACCGCCGCCCTTATTTCCTTGACGCCGGACAGCACCGCCGAAATCGGCATGAACTCGGCATCGGAATGCTGGGCAATGAGCCGCGCCAGCGTGGTTTTGCCGGTACCCGGCGGTCCCCAGAAAATCATCGAGTGCAAACGGCCCGAAGCAATGGCTTCGTAAAGCGGCTTGCCGGGTTTGAGGATATGTTGTTGACCGACGTAATCGGTCAGCGCTGCCGGCCGCATCCGGTCGGCCAATGGCGTGGTTAAATCATCGAAAAGCATACATGAGGTTCAAGGTACAAGGTTAAAGGTGACTTGAACCTTTGACCTTGCACCTTGAACCTGCTCCTCATCAATCAGAAAAAACATCGACGCCCTTCGGCGCAGTAAACTCAAACAGCGTCTGCTTTAACGGCGGATTCAAAATGACATTGGAAAAATAAATACGCGTCAGCTGGCCGAAGTTATCGCTCAACTCCATACCGCCCAACGAATCGTTATTCAACCCAATCAAAACGTACTTAAAACTGCTTTCCTGGTTTTTAGGCAATAACTTTATCCACATTAAATTACCGTCGACGCCCTGCTGTTCCATGGTGAAGTTGTCGTCCAATGATATTTCGCCGCTTAATAATAATGCAGGCGTTGAACCCACGGATTCATCGAGTTGTTTGACGGTAACCTGTTCTAAATCGGTATCATAAAACCAGACTTTTCCCGACGTAGAGATAATCTGCTGTTGGAACGGTTTTAAATAATCCCACCGAAACTTTCCCGGCCGTTGCAGGTAAAAAACGCCGTAACTGGTTTGAGTGGGGTTGCCCGCTTCATTAATCAATACCTGCTTAAAATCAGCAGTGAGTGACTTTGTGTTCTTCAAAAACGCTTTCAGCTGCTTGACCGGCTTGTCTTCTGCGTAGCCTGTTGTATTAAAAAGCAGCATTGCGAGCAATCCTGCAAAAATTGTAATTTTACTCATAAATACCCTGGTTAATTATTCGGTAACAATTCATTAACCAATGTTTCAAATTGATTAACGGGTGAATCGACGCATGGCGAAGATTCTTCCGGCGCAGAGCCGACGATAAAGGGATACTGCTTCGCGCCGGAGCAATTTTCATTCGCCGCCAAGCCGTTAGCCGGATCGACCCAGGCCATCTTAATGTTATCCGGCTGAATCAAGGTCACCGGCTGGGTCGAAATCTGTTTCATTAACGATGTCCAAACCTGCAAAGCGCCGGTTGCCCCGGTTAATCCGGCCGGTTTGTTATCGTCCCGGCCAATCCAGACCACCGATAAATAATCCCCCGTATAACCGGCAAACCAGCTGTCTTTTGCATCATTGGTGGTGCCGGTTTTGCCGACCAAGCCATAGTCTGCCGGAAAAGATGCATATGCCGAGCGTCCGGTACCTTCATGCATGACTTCCTGCAAGATAGTATTGACGATATAGGTTACCGCCGGATCGAGCACTTGCCTCACGGTAAACGGGTAACTTTGCAAGCGTGTGCCGTCGGCGGCAACCACTGCCCTGATACCCTTTAACGGCGTTGAAAACCCGTCGCCGGCCAATGTTTGGTACATCTGGGTTACTTCCATCGGCGTTAATTGCGCGGCCCCGAGCAGAAACGACGGAAACAGGTCAACCGGCCGGGTGATGCCCATACTTCTTAATGTTTTAGCAACCCTGGCTACGCCGATATCCATCCCTATCCGAACGGTAGCCAAGTTGTAAGAATGCGCCAGTGCCGTATGAAAGCCTACCATGCCGTGTTCTTGGTGATCATAGTTTTTAGGGCTCCAGTCGTTGCCTCCCGCTCCCCTGACCAAAATGGCGGTATCGCTAACCGGCGTGGTAATGGTGTACTTGTCGGAATATTCCAGAGCCGTCAAATACACGACCGGCTTGATTAATGAGCCGATCGGCCTGACCGCATCCAACGCATGATTAAATCCGGCACTGGACACTTCACGACCGCTCATCAGCGCGGCTATTTCGCCGCTATCTCTACGCGTCACTACAGCTGCGGCTTCAAGGTCATTCGCTTTGGGCAGTTTTTCCAACTGCGCCAATTTTTTAGACAGCGTGTCTTCCAGCGCATCCTGAACCCGCGTATCCAGCGTGGTGAAAATCCTCAGCCCCTGAGATGTTAAATCTTCCTCTTTGTATTCCTGTTTTAATTGCCGTTTGACCAGATCGAGAAAGCCGGGATAGCGATTGGTTGAACGGTGGGTATTGGCAATCACATTTAAGGGCTTTGCTGTTGCCGCAGCCGCTTGCTCTTTAGTGATATAGCTTTCCGCTTCCATCTCTTCCAACACCAGATTGCGCCGTTGCAGCGAACGGTCCGGATAGCGTCTTGGATCGTATTCAGACGGCCCGCGAACCAACGCAATCAGCGAAGCGATATGCTCCAACGGCAGATCCTTTAGAGAACTGCCGAAATAAAACTCACTCGCCAAACCGAAGCCATGCACGGCGCTGGCGCCATCCTGTCCCAGATAAATTTCATTCAAATAGGCTTCCAGAATTTCGTCTTTGCTGTAGCGATATTCCAAAATCAGCGCCATCAAGGCTTCTTTGACTTTACGCGTCAAACTGCGTTCCGAGGTCAAATAAAAGTTTTTGACCAGCTGTTGAGTGATCGTGCTGCCGCCTTGCACCATGTGGCCGGCAAGCACATTCATCCACATTGCCCTGGCGATGCCCTTAAATGAAATGCCGATATGCTGATAAAAATCCCGGTCTTCCGAAGCCAGCAAGCCCTTAATAAGCATATCAGGCGCTTCTTCCAGCTTAATCAAGATCCGGTCTTCTTTTATGGTGGGATATAAACTGCCGATTTGCACGGGATCGAGCCGCACAATGGCGAGATCTTTGGTTTGCGTCGCATCAACAATATTGGCGATGCCTGACGCGGTAAAATTCACCCGCATAACGCTGCTGGGCTGAGCTTGATCCCAGAAAGTAAACTCTCTGGTTTTTACGCTGATTTGCGAACCGCTTTTGAAATAGGTGCCTTCCGAAGATAAATGAACATCCAGTCGATAATGCAGGGTCTGCAATAACTCTTCAAACTTCGCGGCAGTCAGGTTATAGCCGGCATAGAGTTCTACCGGACTGGCATAAACCCGCGCGGGAATAGCCCAGCGTTTGCCTTCAAATTGAGTACGAACGTTGTAATCCAGGTATCCCAGATAACTCAGCAACATAAACGCAAATCCGAGCATGGATACCAGTACTGTGTTTCTCAACCAATGGGACGTTGATTTTTTAGTTGGTTTTTTGGACACCGGTTTTTTAGTGTCGTACCTGCCTGATCCGCTTTTTTTGGATTTTTCTGCCATAACCTCTTACAACATTCTCTTAATTAACGACTGCTATTATACATAAATTAGTATTGCCTGAATCGGCAACCCTCTGTTATCCGCGTTTATACAACCAACACAATTTTTCCGATGCTATGCCCGGTTTCTATCAGCTCATGCGCCTTGGCGGCCTCTGCCAACGGCAACTGCTTGCTGATATGGGTTTTTAACAGCCCTTTATCAAACCATTGCGCACATTGCTTTAAAATCTCAACGTGTTTGTCCCTTGCCTCGGGCAAATCTCTAAGCATCGGCGTTAACATCAGCTCGAAACCAATCAATAAATTACGCATCCGGGCTTCCGCCAGACTCAACTCACCCGGATCGAGCAAGGTCACCAGGCGACCGAAGTGCGCTGTCGCCGGGATGCTTGCTTTAAACACCTCGGCACCCACGGTATCGAAAACCAGATCGGCGCCTTTGCCGCCAGTCAGTTCATTGACCGCATCGGCAAGACCGTCTTGCATATAAAGGATCGCTTCATCAGCACCCATCGCTTTGACAAATTCCGCTTTTTGCCCGGAACGCACCGTAGCAAGCACTCGGGCTCCTTTTAGTTTTGCCAATTGTATCGCTACATGCCCTACGCCTCCGGCTCCGGCATGAATCAGCACGGTTTGCCCGGCTTGCAATCCGCCGCGCTCGAACAGGCCGCCCCATGCGGTAATCAACACCAGCGGCAGTGCCGCAGCCTCGGCAAACGAACAAGTCTGCGGCATTAAACCGACCCAGCGTTGATCAAGCACCGTGTATTCGGCGTAATTACCCTGTTCACGACCTAACCCGCCATGACAAAACCAGACTTTATCGCCCGGTTTGAAGCGGCTGACTGCACTGCCTGTTTCGACGATCTCTCCCGCTCCGTCACAGCCCAATACCGCCGGTAATGGATTATCGTAAAGCAAGCCGTTACGCCTGATTTTGGTATCGACAGGGTTGACGCCCGCGGCTTTAAGCCTGACTTTAACGTGTGTTGCCGTAGAAATTTCCGGCTCGTCAATGTCGTGTAATTCCAGAACGTCGGGATTACCGATGGCCGTCATCATTATTGCTTTCATGTTTTTAGCCTTTTTTGTAATAAAAATGTACCGTTTTATAACTTAATGAGTGCTGAATCACTAAAGCTCCAACCCTGATTCTTAATCAGCCAGCCATTGCCGCCGATAATCCTGATAATCGTAGTGTTTCAATTTTTTCACCCGCAAAGAATTGCTCAGGTAAATATCCGGCAGGTTATAGCCATTAAACCGATTCGCCTTAATCAGGGTGTAAGCGCCGACATTTTTAAAAACCACTTTATCTCCTACTTCCAAGGGTTCTTTAAATCGATATTGTCCGAACACATCGCCCGCCAGGCAGGTACAGCCCGCCAGGATAGCGGCATATTGTCCGTCGGGTTCGTGCTCATGTAATTCAGGCTGACGCTGATATTCAAATACTTCGGGATTATGGTTGATCGAGGTATCCAGTATGACGATGGTTTCACCGTCACTGACAAAACGATCGAGCACCGTCGCCACTAAATGCCCGGCTCGACCTACGATCGCTTTGCCTGGCTCAATATAAACCTCAACGCCAAAATCATGTTTCAGCTTATTGACCACATCAACAAACGGGCTATGGTCTTCAATTTGACCGAACAAATAGCCGCCGCCGATATTCAACCATTCCAATTCAGCTAATCCTGCCCCCAAATATTGCCGAAGCTTATCGATAGTTTTAATTAACGGGGTGTAATCCGTGGCGGAAAACACGTTATGAACATGCAATCCTTCAATTCGATCCAGGCAAATCGATTGACACAACGCTTCAATAGCCACGCCCAACTTTGAATGCTGCCGACAGGGGTCGAATCGATCGTCATGCAGAAAAGACAATTTCGGATTAACTCTTAAGCCGATTGAAGACTGCGCCCCAGCTGTCTCAGAATACCGTTGATACTGGGGCAAAGAATTAAAGCTGATATGCGAACACAGCACACTTAACTCTTCAAGTTCATCAGGCCTTATACCGGGCGTAGTCAAGTGAATGCTGCCCTGCCCTGCCAAAATCTGTGCTGAGTCCTGTCGAAGCATCTCATTGGCCAGCCGCGCTTCAAATAAGGAACTGACTGAAAAGCCGTCAACAAAAGGCTTCGCCAACTCCAAGACGGCTGAAAAAGGCAATGATTTTATGGAATATAAAATCTTGCAGCCGGATTGGCTTCTCAGCTCAGCCAATACGTCCAAGGCCTTGGTAATTTCTATTTCATCCAAAACAAAAGCCGGAGAGGAATAGATGCTGTCTTTCAATACTTGAAAATCCATCAGTTAGAAAACTGCCGTCCTTTACCGGCATAAAGGTTTTTTTCCGTCATTACAATATCCATCATTACATCATGAGCATCCATGGCGACTTGCTCAACCAACTGAGATTCAAAACAAACGCCGATTAATACGGCGTCGGCTCTGACACTCGCCAACAAACGATCATAATAACCCGCGCCATTACCCAAGCGCCCGCCATTTCGATCGAAAGCCACGCCCGGCACCATCACGCAGTCAAGCTGTTCAAAGGCAACTTCTTTTCCCAACTCGCCCCAACGTTGTTTGGGCGGCTCTAAAATCCCCCACGTTCCCGGAACCAGTTCTGCAAAATCCTCTAATCGCCACAAACCCAGCTTATTACGCCCTTGCTCATCTTTAGTGCAGTAGGGGATAACTATATGTTTACCGGCTTCCAGTTCGCCTAACAATGCCGATTGAGTCCTGACTTCCGAGCGGCAATGGACATACCACATCACCGTTTCGGCCTGTCGATAAACCGGGTGCGCTACGAATTGCGCGCAAATAGTCCGACTCATCGCTTCCTTATCTATTTGCTTATTGCGGGCATCATAAGCCAGGCGCCTTTGCCGGTTTTTTAGATCATTCATGTCCGCCAACCTTTAACTAAAACAACAATATGCATTGCAACCTCGAAAACATAAAACTGTTTCAATAATACACAGGTTCAACACGGCTTTAAAACTCAAATGCGCATGGGCATTTTTATTCTGCTGTGTTTTCTTTTATACTTAGCGGATAAATACATAAAGGAGATACCATGGAAAAGCCGTTCATTTTACATATGCTAACCACAGCTAAAAACCTGAGTCCGTTTGATGTCAATATGGCATTGGATGCGGGCTGGGTTTCCGCTTTACCCTATACCAATGTTGAACCCAGCGAAATTCAAGGCTTAGTGCAGGACGCTATTTTTTCGCGCAGCCCTAAAAATTTAAAACGCACCGGAATATTCATTGGCGGACGCGATACCAAACAAGCTATGGATATGCTGAACATAGCCAAACGCTCAATGTTCGCTCCTTTTGAAGTTTCCGTATTTGCCGATCCTAGCGGAGCATTTACTACCGCAGCCGGTATGGTTGCGGCAGTTGAACGTGAACTGATGGCTAAATTCAACACCACTCTGGAAGGAAAAAATATCCTGGTACTGGGCGGAACCGGACCTGTTGGCCAAGTAGTCGCTGTCATCGCAGCCCAAGACGGAGCAAAAGTAAAACTCATTGGACGTCAACTGGATAAAGCTCAAGCCATTGCCGACATGTGCAACAATGAATTCGGCGAAGGTAAAATTACTATTGAAGCCGGCGCAGATGCGGACAAAGCGGAATACATCAAAACTGCCGATGTTGTTTTTGCAACCGGCGCTGCCGGTATTGAATTATTAAGCGCGGAACTTATCGCATCGGCTCCGCAACTCAAAGTGGCCGCCGACGCAAATGCCGTACCGCCGGCCGGCATCGCGGGCGTTGACGCCTTCCATAACGGCACCGCCATTGAGGGCTCAAAAAGTGGCGCTGTCGGCTTAGGCGCTATGGCAATCGGTAACATTAAATTCCAGACTCAAGTCCTATTGTTGAAAAAAATGATCAATAGCGACAAACCTGTTTATCTGCATTTTGAACATGCTTTTGAAACCGCAAGAGAATATATTAAATCAAGCTCTTGAGTCTAACCTTTCGGATTAACCTGCATAATAAACAAGGAACCCTAATGGCAAAACGCAGCATTCTTCATATGCTTGACCCCATGCCGAACAATAGCCCATTCGACATTAACATGGCTCTGGATGCAGGATTTGATGTGCTTATCCCATATAACAACGTCAAATTGGATAGCGTTTATGGACTTACTCAAGATGCCACCTTCTCCCGCAGCCCATCAGGCGTAAAACGCACCGGAATTTTTATCGGCGGCCGCGATTTAGGCTTGGCCATGGACATGCTGAAAACAAGCAAACAAGCCATGGTCCCGCCTTTTGATGTCTCGGTTTTTGCCGATCCCAGCGGTGCTTTTACCACGGCTGCGGCATTAGTTACTTGTGCCGAGAAAGAACTGAAAGCAAAGCATCGTAAAGAACTGAAAGATTGCTCCGTTGTTATTTTTGGCGGAACAGGCCCCGTCGGTATTGCTACAGGCATTATCGCCTCATTAGCCGGCGCCGATGTGACAATAACGGATCACTTATCAGTTGATACAGCCCTGGATGTTGCTAAAGCCTACAATCGTCGCTTTAATTGCACGCTTAAAGGGGCGTTGGCCAATTCCGACGCCGATAAAGCCCGACTGGTGGCTCATACCGACATTATTTTCTGCACAGCCAAAGCGGGCATTCAGGTTTTAAACGCAGGCGTATTAAAAGAGGCCGCACAGCTGAAAGTGGCCGGCGATGTTAATGCCGTTCCGCCTTTCGGTATAGAGGGCGTTAAAAACGACGACTGCGGCGAACCGCTCATCCATGCGACAAATGCCCAAGGCGCAATAGGTATCGGCGCTTTAGCTATTGGGAACGTTAAGTTTCAACTACAACATGAATTACTAAAAGCAATGCTGGGGCCTGAACAGCCTCTGTTTATTGACTTTAGATTTGCATTTAACAAGGCCAGGGAAATGCAGTTCGGCCCCGGCGTAAACTGAAATAACCAGTAAGTCAAACTTTACTAACGTCTCAGATTTCCGCAATTTAACGTGGAAATCTGAACCTTCTTAAATCAAGGCGTCATCGATATAACTGAATTTAATCGCCAGGCGGATTAATTCAACATCATTTTTTACATGCAACTTACTGTAAAGACGATAACGGTAAGTATTTACTGTCTTGTCACTCAAAACCAACATTTCCGACATTTCCTTGATGGTTTTCCCCTGAAGAATTAAAGTAACAACTTCGGCTTCTCTTTGGGAAAGCAGTGCAAATGGCGATTCATTGCTTCCAGGCAAGCCCTGAAAAGCCAGATTGTTAGCGACCTCGGAACACAGGTAACGCTTACCCTCCATTACCCTCCGAATTGCATTAATCATCTCATCTACAGGCGACCCCTTAGAAATAAAACCTAGCACGCCAAGCTTGAGTAATTGATGCGGAATAGGGCCGTCATTGTGAACGGATAAGGCTATAATCTTTACGTCAGCGTCCTGTTGCAGAATTCTACGACAAGCTTCTACGCCACCTATCCCAGGCATGTTAACATCCATCAATACAACATCCGGCGACAGGGTAACAACCGTATCAACAGATTCTTCACCGGATTTAGCCACACCGATAACAGTTATATCTTCGGCATCATTCAATAATGATTCAATTCCGGTTCGAACAAGCTCATGATCATCAACAAGCAGAACACTAATCATAACTTTTTTCATCCCTTTATCGATTAATTATAAAACAGCCGG
>Ga0208397_100196_pt1 | contig 24503 bp, 19 predicted proteins | sample LakWasMe76_LOW10_2_FD_183904 | JGI IMG/M metagenome (GOLD analysis project Ga0208397, IMG submission 183904) | Freshwater sediment methanotrophic microbial communities from Lake Washington under simulated oxygen tension - Sediment Metagenome... | ecosystem: Environmental > Aquatic > Freshwater >...
AATGTAAGGCTATTACCAACCATAATCATTGCTAACAAATGGAAATTGAGCCTGCCAATGATTTGATATATGATAAAACGCAACATGAAGCTATTGCTGATTCAGGCATGTAACGTACTTTCTTATTCTGTTTTTCAGTACCCAAACAACGCTGGCATAGGTCAGGCAATTCAAACAACAGGTAAAGGAGTATCAAAATGACTCAAGAAAAACAGGCTGTAATCAATACAGTAATGAATTACCTCGGCAACTACGCGAAGAAGAATATAGAAAACTGCATGTCTGCCATTGTTACTTCAACGCCAATCATGTTATTTGGTACAAACGACAATGAGATTTTCAGGTCAACAGAAGAAATACGTGCTGCGTTTAATCGAGACTTCAGCACTATGGATGATATTTTCTGGGGAACACACAGATATTTGCATGTTGAAGTTTCGCCTACTCTTGCCAGCATAGTGATAGAGCTTTCAATTGCTTACACAGCCATTGGACAGGAAACGCCAAAAGACATTGAAACATTGTTCCGCTACGCACTTACCTTAGTAAAAGAAGATCAAGAGTGGAAAATATGTGCTGGGATGGCATCAGTGCCGTTTGCCACGGGCACATATACCTTTTAAAAAATAAAGGCTGATAATCAAACATTCACCGCCCAAACATTAGCTATAAAAACTAAAGGGAATACGTTATCTAACGTATTCCCTTTAACCAGCCTAAACTGAATGTTGATTTTAATTGCTTATATAACAGTCTGCGCCAGCAGAGCATTCACCTGTTCAATCAACTCCTCATCCTGCACGGGTTTGCCCAGAAAGGCATTCACGCCAATTTCAGTAGCCACATTACGGTGCTTATCTGCGGTACGTGAACTGATCACAATCAAAGGCGTTTTGACTGTCGCTTGATTATCGCGGACATAACGCGAGAATTCAAAGCCATCCATACGCGGCATTTCAATATCCGTCAAAATGATGTCCGGCGTAATTTCCTGCAACTTCTCAATGCCATCCAAACCATCATTCGCGGTGATAACTTCAAAGCCTTCACGCTCTAGCACACGTGAAAGTACTTTACGCATAGTGAGTGAGTCATCAACAACCAATGCTACTTTCTTCAGAGCCTCTACCACTGGCGCTGCGACTACTGCTTTAGCAACGCTTGTCGCAAACACCTCGCGATTTGCCAGTTGCACTGCATTAATAACCAGTACAATCGCACCGTCACCAAGCACTGAGGCGCCAATCATACCTGGCACGTGCGATAGCTGCGTACCCATAGGCTTCATCACAACCTCGTGGTTACCGATAATCTCATCCACATGCAGTGCCGTACGATAGGTACCGCTACGCATCAGAATAATTGGGGTGTAAATATGAGCCTGCGCCTCATGTTCGCTATCACCAATCAGCCTTGACAGGAAATGCAGCGGATATTCACGTCCGGCCCACATCACATGACTAGCCTGGTAGGCAGTTTCCAGATCTTTTTGTTTAAGTTTCTGTACTTGCTCGATCATCACAGTTGGAATTGCAAACACTTTATGCGCAACCCTTACTAATACCACCTGCGCTACAGACAATGTCACTGGTAGGTAAATATTGAACATGGCGCCGGAGCCGGAAACATTGCTGACATCAATACGTCCGCCTAAGGCTGCGATGTCACTTCGCACAGCATCCAGCCCTACACCACGACCTGCGATCTGTGAAATAGAGTCTGCTGTTGAAAACCCCGGTTCAAAGATTACAGCCATCAATGCCTGTTCTGTCACGTCTTGTCCGGCTGCAAACAAACCTTTGTCCGTTGCCTTTTGCTTAACTTTGGTCAGGTTAACACCGGTACCATCATCGGTAATAACCAATGTGATTTCATCGTTTTCCAGACTGACCTTGAGTCTGACGTGGCCAACTTCAGGCTTGCCTGCTTTAATTCGCTCTTCTGTTGTCTCCAAGCCATGCGCAACGGCATTACGTAGCAAATGTTCCAGCGGAGCGCCAAGTTTATCCAGTACGCCACGATCCAGCTCGATGTTTTCGCCGTCAATCGTCATTTCAACGCGTTTATTCAACTCCCTTGCCGTTTGACGCACAATGCGCTGCAGACGCTCGGATATCGTTGCAAACGGCAACATACGAACGCGCATCAGCCCCTGTTGTAACTCACGGTTCATGCGGTTCTGCTGTTGCAATGCGGCATCTGTCTGATCCAGATTGAGCAATAAACCATGCTGAATTGTTGAAACGTCGTTTACGCTTTCCGCCATCATTCGCGTCAATTCCTGCAAACGCGTAAATCGGTCAAATTCCAGCGGGTCAAACTCTTCATTAGCCTCTTGCAGCAAGCTCATACGAGATTGCAGCTGCGTTTCAGCTTCAATCTCCAACTCACGCAAATAAGCACGCAATCTAGTAATACTGTCTGTCAAATCAACAGAAGACTGCTTGAAGTTCTGCATTTCCCTGTCCATACGGGAACGCATGATGGAAACTTCACCGGCTTCATTAATGAGCCTATCCAGAATATCTGCACGCATACGCAGGAACTGGGTTTGACGTTCCCTCCTGCGCGCCGGTATCACTTCCACAGCAGCGTCCTGACTTGCAGCATCTGCTGTTTTCTCTACGACAGAACCACTCGCAACCTGATCAAGCATCAAACTAATCTGATCAAACTCCACAAACATACTATCGAAGTCTTCAGTCGTAACTTTATGATTCAAGGCACGAATCACATGGTCTTCCATACCATGCACGCTATCACCGATTGATGCCAAACCTGCCATGCGCGCACTGCCTTTTAAGGTATGCAGCACACGTTGCAATGAATCAATATATTCATGCTCTTGCGGATTAGCACGCCAGCCACGTAAATCCTTACCAATTTGCGGTACCAGTTCACGTGCTTCTTCCAGAAACAATGCCAGAAGTTCTTCATTGACAACGCTGTCCTTACGCTGCTGTGCCTCCGCTTCAGCAGCGGCTGGAGTCCCAATAACCGGAATCTCGACTACTGACGGAATCGGCGCAGCCTCAGCTGCAACTTCGACAACAGGTGTCTCTACCACAGGTACAGGTACAACTGCAGCCTGCTCTGGCTTAGCCTCAATCTCGACCTTAAGTGTTACTTTAGGCCTTGTCTTTTTAACTGACTTCTCAGTTTCTTCGACTTCCAGTACTGCGGCCTCAGCCTGCTGTGTTGCTGTAGCCTGCATCGCGGCAGTAGATTCAGCCAGAGCCACAATCAATGCACGCGTTGTTTTAGGTTCTTTAAGTGCCTTAACATTATCAAGGCCTTCACCCAACGCTTTTACTACATTGCCATACAACTCGATATGCTGCTCGGTCCAGTTACCATTATGCTCATCAAGCCAATGCTCAAGCGCACGGGCCAATTCACCAATCGCGGTAAATCCAGCTGTTAATGCGTTGCTACCCAAGGTATGGGCAGCACGATAACTTTCGCTGGAATCCATGATGATCAAATCCTGCGCATCAACCAGCGTTTTATAGTGCTGCTCGGCTTCTGCAAGGAAAATCTCAAAGAATGCTTTACTTAACTTACGAGTACCGCCGATCAGCACTTCTTCTTTCTGTGGTACCGGTTTTTCTGCCAGCCCTTGTTCAAGATTGGCGATAAGGTCTTTGGCCTGTTGCTGGAATGGTGATGGACTGAGGCTCACGCTTTGATACTGCAACAACTCGGCAACCCATGTAGCAAACTCAGCAGTAATCTTTTCCATAAATGCCAATATGGGCGTTGTAGGAAACACCTTGAGTTCCAGCATCACATTCAACAGGTTCTCTACCGCCCAGGCAACTTCCCCCAACGCAACCAAGCCTACCGTACGGCCACTACCCTTGAGTGTGTGGTAAGCACGGCGCACTTCTGTTAATGCTTCGCTATCGGTTGCATTCACGCGCAACGCCTGTAGATTTTGCGCCAAAGTAGCCAGAACTTCTTCTGCTTCTGTTAAGAATATATCCTGCAGTTCAGGGTCCAATGCTTTATCTACCACTACACCAGCAGTGGTATCAGCAACAGTTACTGACGGTGTTTCAGCTGCAGTCACGGCTGGCTCATCAGCTGGCAGGCCGTCACCAGACGACATCACAAACTCGGGAATTGATTCCTCGAATGTCACTTCAGGCAACGCTACATCAGCATCCTTGGTTGCCAGTATTTCCTCAACATTCAGATTAAGCGCATGCGCACCCACTTGCAGCCTGTCTAATGCACCAGATAAGGCATGATCAGATTCGGCACGTACATGAGGTAACTCGCTGGCATACAGGCCAAGCATACTTAAGCTTTCTGCTACCAGTTCAAAACTGTTGCTGTACACCTCGCCCAGTACGGCATTTGTGGCATTGTTCTTAAATAACTCCACAAATAATATACTTAATTGCGCTATAGCCTTAGGCGTAGACATTTCCAGCATTTCGAATGCAGCCACTACTTGTTGCAGAGGCTTATTAGCATCATTCAGCACACTTACGTCATCTGGATTTCTGAAGAACGTATCCAGCGCTTTTTCCACCAAAGCCAAAGCTTCAATGATCTGCTTAGCAACTGCCTGCACTACGCTTGCGTCAAGTTTGCTGGTAGCAAAAGCATCGACTGCCGGCGCTAATTTAGCACCCTCAGCAAGCGCACGCAGACGCTCGTTTTGAGTAGTAATTTTTTGTTTTGTCTCAGCATCCAGATGCTGGTAATGACCACAGCAATGCTCAATAAGATTTAGCGCGCCAGCAATTTCAATAAAAGACACTTCATTTAATTTCTGCTTGTCTGTCTGTAAAGACTGCACCGCAGCATAAGTCGCGTTAACAAGCTTAATGACACTTTGATTGGAAATGTTTTGCTGAACAGCGCTGGAAATACTCTCGAGCTTGTTAACAAAAGCCAGCAAATCAGCAAGTGCTACATCAGCGCTGACGCTACTGATATTAGACCAAAGTTCTTTAAGACCCGGCAAATCTGCTAGTAATTGGGCTAAAGCGGCGTTTTCCGCCGCGCTTGACGGCATACTCTCATGATCAGATACGCCAGTCTGAGGCAGCGCATCATCAAGTTCAAACACATCCTTAACACGTGCGATTAAATCAGTGACACGATCACTAATAGCTACGTAATAAAGCAATTCACGCAATAACTGAGATGGCGCCTTGGCATCGCCTAAAGACAGATTACCCAGCTGACGATCCAATTTTCGGCAAAGCTTCTTGGCGCCATTGCTATCGGCAACTTTTTGTTGTGTAAGTGCGTCAGCAAATGCTGATGCTGTCCACCACAACGTTCTGGGAGCCTTTTTAACTTGTACCTGCTGCACTTTAACTATTGCTTCACGCATGCTATTTAAGGCATCAGCATTTTTTGTACGCAACCAATCTAAAAGTGATCGCTGAAAAACCGCTCTTTGTTCCGCTACAAAAATCGGAATCGCAGATTCTTCTATAGGATTGGCAGGCAAGTCTTTAGGAGCCGTGTTATCAGTGTCCGGAAAGAATAACTCGCTTTCATCTATAGACTCCCCCTGCGCTTCAACCAGAGGCTTTAACGTTGTATATAGCCGTATTGGTGTATCAGCTGCGCCATTCAACAAGTCTTGTAGATATTGTGACAATGTCTCTACCGCTTGAATCAGGTGCGCCATCACATCAGCACTAACAGGCACTAGCTGCTGTGCCAATTTATTGGTGAGTTTTTCTATCTCGGAACAGTAGCGCTTGCAACCCTCCAGACCAACCATATCCAGCGCACCGTTAACTTGATAAAGATGCGCCAGATTAAGTCTTAATGATGCGAATTCATCAGGCTTCTGACTCACCTCGTTAAAACTGGCCAAGACTTTTTTCAACGACTGGTCAATCTCGTCTTTAACCCAGGACAATGGGCCGGTATCAAATGCTTCAGGCATTCCGTGCTCCCATTTTTATATACGATTTTTTCATGGAGTTTTACTTATCTCACGTTACAAATTAACACGTAGCAATGACGTAAAGATTCATCGTCCTGTTTACAGTTTAAAGCCCGCTACTGAGTCACGTAACTCTTCAGCAAGTGCAGTTAGCTGACCTACAGACTCAGCTGTCAACTTGGTACCTTGTGTTGTTTGTGTCGTAATTTCCTGAATCATCTGCATGTTGTTAGCAACCGTTTTTGCTGAATCCGTTTGCGCGTTCGTCGCAGCAGAAATCGACTGAATCAATTGCGCCAGGTTGGTAGTAACCGTTTCAATCTCGTTCAGTGCCTGACCCGCCGCATCCGCAACGCGTGCTCCATCCACTACACCCTCGGTACTCTTCTCCATCGCGGCAACCGCGCCGTGCGTATCGGTCTGAATCGTCTTCACAATCGCACTAATCTGTTTAGTAGCTTCAGATGAACGTTCCGCAAGACGCTGAACCTCCTCCGCAACCACTGTAAAGCCTCGACCCGCTTCACCGGCTGATGCCGCCTGAATCGCAGCGTTCAGCGCCAGAATGTTGGTTTGTTCGGTAATGTCTGAAATCAATTCAACAATTTCACTAATTTCTTGTGAGCTTTCACCCAAACGTTTAATACGTTTAGAGGTTTCCTGAATCTGTGTACGAATCTCGTTCATCCCGGAGATAGTGTTTTGTACCGCCTGTGAACCCTGAATAGCAGCTTCCAGTGAGCGCTGCGCAACCTGAGAAGCCTGCTCCGCGTTGCTTGACACCTGCAAAATAGACTGCGTCATGTCATTTACCGCATCGGTAGTCTGGATAATTTGAGATGATTGTGTTTCTGCCGCACTCAACAACTGCACTGATGTATCCTGCGCAACTGAAGTTGCTGAAGTCACCTGCTCTGTTGCATGGTTAATCTCGGTAACCAGATCTCGCAAGCTATCAATAGTGTAGTTGATAGAGTCAGCAATCGCGCCAGTAATATTGTCGCGCACTTCCGCTTTTACTGTTAAGTCACCGTCCGCCAAGTCACCCATTTCATCAAGCAACTGTAAAACCGCCTCTTGGTTATCCAGACCTTCTTTAGCCAACTGGTTTGTCAACACCATGGACTGTGCTGTTTGTTTCTTACCATAGAAGTACATCAAAAACACCAAGACCAGACCCAACAACAGCAAACCTGCCAATACAAACTGAATAAAACTTGTTTGTGTTTCAATCAAAGCGTTGTTTTCTTTTTGAATCTCTAACGTAAAGGCATTACCTGCCAACTTACTTTCCTCAAAAGCTGCTGTCAAATCCAGTAACGGCGCAGATGCCGCCACTGTACCCAATGGCAACGCAGGAATATAACGCTTATTGGCCACATCAAAAAAGTTAAAGCCAGCCTGAATCACGGTTTCCAGTGACGCTTGTAATTTTGGGTTATCAAGATTTTTACGCCAGTATTCTGAACGCTCTTTAAATAACGCTTCACTTTTCGCCGCATTGCCAAGTGCTTTATCGCGTTTCAAGTTATTAAAGTTGGTAGATGCCACGTACGCCTCGTTATACGATGCAAACGCATCTAGCGGAAACATCGGCGGTGGATTGGTATCAGCAGTCAGATTTTGATATTCGTTAAGAATATTTGAAATCGGGCCATTTACCCGCACCTGGTTAATAACCCAGAAACTCAATAAGGCAAACACAATAAAAGCCACAATTTGCAGAATGAGCTGACGGTAACCTGCAGCTAGAGCATTGGCATCTGATGTGCTTTTCTTACCCGAAAATTTACTTTTAAAATTCTGAAAGAAACCGCTTACCGTAGCTCCCAGCTGCGACGGCAGATTTTTTAAAGCTGCAAGATTTAATGCCATTTTGAACCCCAATTCCAAAAATTATTATACTTACCCTGTAACTTTGCTACTTAAATAACCAACATCTAAAAATATTGTTTTAATACTGTGTTTTACTACATTTATATAGGCTGAATAAAGTTTTTATCCTGCACTAATGCTTCCGTATCAAGCTCAAGCCATTCATTATTATCATTATCAGCAAACTTTTGCTTACTGAATAATTGTCTTGATGTCTCATCATTCGGCTTGACGTGCATGCCCTGCACACTGCGCAAACCTGCCAGCCCATCAACCAGCAATGCAACCTGAGTGGTTGAATCAGTACTTAGAATCAAAATTCGATTATTAACAGATTTAGCTGTAGGCGGCATTTCCAGAAATTGCGCCAAGTCACTGACGTTATACAAATTACCCCGCACATTGGTTGTGCCCAGAAACCAAGATTTTGTAAGTGGCACAGGCAGTATTGGTGGCACCGGTAAAACTTCTTTCACTTCACTCAAATTGATTAAAAATCTTTTAGACCCTACGGCCACACCCAGCCGAGATGAAGACTCAGTACCGACATGGTTGGCCGCATCTTTTAGTTTCGCAAGAATCGCTTCCTGAAACTCACGTAAATTTGAAGTTTTTGCCACGATTTATTAACCAATCAAAAATGGAGTATTAATTATGACTACTCTAAAGTCTTAATCAAAGCCAGCAATTCAGCGCCAACTACCGGCTTGGTAACACAGGCCTTAGCACCCATTTTTAGCGCCCAGGCCAAATCTGTTGCCTGAGACTTACCTGTGCATAAAATTACGGGGATATTTGCAGTATCAGCATTTTTGCTAAGCGAACGCGTAACCTGAAAACCGGTCAAGCCTGGCATCACCACATCACACAAAATCAAATCAGGATGAAGCTCTCCGGCTTTAGCCAGGCACTCTTCACCACTTTCAGCACCGGTTACGGTATACCCAGAAGTTTCCAGCAATTCGGTCAAAAAGAATCTATCTGTTGCAGAATCGTCTACTACTAAAATATTTTGTATAGCCATGTTTAATCCTCTTCTTCGTTATTTCTAGCGTGAGCAGCATAAGTCTGAACTGCTTCCAACAATGTATCTTGCGTGAATGGCTTGGTGAGATACTGGTCGGATCCGACCATGCGTCCGCGTGCACGATCAAACAAACCGTCTTTGCTTGACAGCATAATAACTGGTGTTGTTTTGTAACGCGCATTTCTTTTGATTAGGGAACAGGTCTGATAACCATCTAACTTGGGCATCATAATATCTACAAAAATAAGATCAGGATGCTCGTTCGATATTTTTGCCAAAGCATCAAAACCATCCTCGGCCAAAATAACCTGACAACCAGATGATTTAAGAAATATCTCAGCACTACGACGGATCGTATTACTGTCATCAATGACCATAACCTTAATTTGAGATAATTGATCTGATGTCAACTTTTCTTGATTCGGCTTCTCCTGGGTCACCAGTAAGCTCCTTATAATTTATATGCAACTATTATAGATATTAGTCTTTTGCATTATTTCCAAGGCCATTTTATATATAGTCTTGGTTAATGCGCAATACCAAATAAAATTTTATTAAAAAAATAATATTTTTCCCCTTTTCTTCGAAAGGGTCATTTATAATAAATATTACATTTATTTACAATTTTGTGTAACATTTATTTACAATTTAAATTATGCGGCATAAAGTGTAATAAAAAATATTATAAAAATTCTGATGAATTAAGCAGAAATTCAAGGGGTCAGCATGATAGTAAGACAAGAGTCATTAACGGCTAAGATGACGTTAAAAGATTTACCAGCCACTTCTCCACTGCCTACTGCAAATTTGGTTTTGGTATTTGGTTCGGTAAAACGTTTTGGTGAAGCCAAGTTACAAAACACGCTAAAAGAACGTTATCCAACGGCGCAAATCATCGGTTGCTCAACTTCCGGTGAAATTACTGCTGCTGGTGTGTTTGATGACAGCTTGCAGATTACTGCCGTGCTGTGGGAAAAAACCGTTCAGCGTGTTACCCACACAAAAATGTCCGGCATGCAGAACTCTTTTGAAACTGCGGCAGGTCTAGCCAAGCAATTAAAGGCCGATAGTTTGAAAGCCGTGCTTGTGTACTCTGATGGCCTGAACGTTAATGGTTCAGAGTTGCTTGAAGGCTTTAAAAGTGTGCTGGGCGAAGTGCCTATTATGGGCGGTATGGCCGGTGATGGTTTTAATTTCAGCAAAACCGTACAAATTTTTAACGACACCATTGGCGATGGCTTGGTGATAGCAGTAGGCTTATATGGTGACCATCTGATTGCGGCTACAGGCGTAGGCCGAGGTTGGAAGCCTTACGGCCCGCCCCGCAAAGTAACTAAGTCAGAAAAAAACATCGTGCTGGAACTGGACGGTAAACCTGCACTGCCACTTTACAACCTATATATAGGCGCGCACTCTGCAAAAGATTTACCAGGTAGCGGATTGAAGTTTCCATTCGCCATTATTGAAGAAGGCAAACGTGATATTGAAAAAATCCGTACTCTTCTGGCAATTGATCCTAAAACCAACAGTCTGACCTTTGCCGGTAACGTAGATGAAGGCGAAACTGTACGTTTCTGTCAGGCTACGCATGATCGCCTGGTAGAAGGTGCAGGCGATGCTGCGCATCTGGTTAAAGATAATACCAACGTTAACCAAACTGGTTTGGCAGTATGCGTAAGCTGTGTTGGTCGTAAAGGTGTGATGGCCGATTTAGTAGCTGATGAAGTAAAACTTGTACAGCAGATCTTGGGAAGCCAGACTGCCATCACCGGCTTCTACTCATATGGTGAATTTGCACCACGCCCGGATACCAGTGACAGCGTGCTACACAATCAGACCATGACTATCGGCTATCTCAGCGAGAATCTAATCTAACCACACACACAAAAAGACCCTACTAAAACAAGGGCTTATATTTACATTAATCCTCATAACGCCCAGTGCAAACTGGGCGTTTTTGTTTTATGATGTTGACATTCAACACTTCAACCACGATAGAGATCAATTAAAAAATCTCTAGCATTGAGGTACTTCTATAAATACGAGTTTGGGATGCAGTACAAGGCGCACGGAACGCAGAAGCCGAGATAGTATGCAATATACAGCGAGGTTGCGAGTACCGCGCAACGCAGTAATGCGCCCAAAATTGAATTTATAGAAGTACCTATTCATAGTCACTCATAAAAAAAGGATAAACATTATGACAAGCACAGTTAACCTAAAAGGCGGCCCAGTGGAAATTGGCGGCACTTTTCTACAAAAAGGCCAAACTGCACCAGACTTTAACCTGGCAGACAAAGGCAGAGCAGACGTTACTCTGGCAAACTTTGCCGGCAAACGCAAAGTACTTAATATTTTCCCTAGTATTGATACGCCGACCTGCGCAACTTCAGTACGCACATTTAACCAGCAAGCCGCAAAACTGAATAACACTGTAGTACTTTGTATTTCAGCAGACTTGCCGTTTGCACAAAACCGCTTCTGCGCCGCAGAAGGTATTGAAAACGTACAAACATTATCCAGCTTCCGTAACTCAGCTGCGTTTGCTGAAAGCTATGGCGTAGCGATTAAAACCAGCAGCCTGGCAGGCTTAACCGCCCGTGCAGTGATTGTGCTGGATGAAAACAATAAAGTATTACACAGTGAACTGGTGGGTGAAATTACTGAAGAGCCAAATTACGATGCGGCTTTAGCTGTTTTGTAATACCTTGAATCAAAATAAAAAACCAGCCTGACGGCTGGTTTTTTATTTATCACATTTCACTTTTCGCGTCACTCATACGCCGTATATTTGGCATTACTGCCGCGCGCTTTATCGGCTGGATATTTTATGGCATTGAGGTCAATTTTCTGGTTGGCAGCGGCAATTAAATCAATATTTAATACCTCGGCAATTCTCAGTAAATAAACAAAAGTATCGGCCAGTTCATGGCTCACTGCCTCACGCTTTTCCGGGCTTAATTGCTGGCTCTCCTGCGGCGTATCCCACTGAAACTGCTCAACCAGTTCTGCCGCCTCTACAATCATCGCCATCGCCAGATTTTTAGGCGTATGAAACTGGGCCCAATCACGCTCTTCTACAAATGCATTAATACGCTCTCTTAACTCCTGCACTGAATCAGCCATCTTGCTTTTCCTTACGATTAGAACCAGCCACCATTTTGATTTCAAATAATCGACATTCAAGCGGCCCATTAAATAACGGTGTGCGTTTACTTGGGGTGAGGCGCATCAGTTTAGGCATACGCAAATCATTGGTGAGAAAATAGGTATTCCAGCCGGCAAATTTACGCTTTAACGCCTCGCCCATTTTCGGGTACAGCAAAGCCAGTTCTTCATCCTCACCAATACGCACACCATAAGGCGGGTTTGCAACGAGCACACCGCTATCAGCTGGCGGCACCATGTTTACCATATCAACATGCGACACCTGCACCGCCTCAAGCAGCCCTGCTGCTTCAAGGTTTTGCTTGGTCACACGCACTGCACGCAAGTCCATATCAGAGCCATATATTTTTTGAAACGATACATTTTTAACTTTGCTTAACGCCTGATTTTTAATTTTCTTCCAGGTGTCAGATTCAAAGGTTCTCAGCTTTTCAAAACCAAAGCCACGTTTTAAGCCAGGCGCGATATTCAAAGCCAGCATTGCCGCTTCCAGCAGGAAGGTACCGCTGCCGCACATAGGGTCTAAAAATGGCTGCCCAGGCTGCCAGCCAGATAGTTTTAAAATGCCCGCTGCCAGGTTTTCACGCAGCGGCGCCTCAATACTCGCGCCACGATTACCACGCTGATACAAGGCAGCACCTGAAGTATCCACATAGAACTGGTATTCATCGGTAGTTAAATAAGCATGAATACGTACTGCCGGTGTTTTGGTGTCTATGTATGGGCGGCTACCAACAGCCAATCTAAACTTATCGCACACTGCATCCTTGATCTTCAGGGTAGCAAATTCAAGGCTCTTGAGCGGACATTTCACGCCGGTGACTTTCACCATAAAATCATGCTTAACCTCAAACCATTGCGGCCAATTGAGCTTATAGGCGGCATTGAACAAGTCTTCTTCATTCAGGTATTTACCGCGCCCAACCTGCCACATAATGCGCGTAGCAATGCGGGAATGTAAATTAGCGGCATAACACACAGCCCAATCGCCATCAAAACTCACACCGCCATCGGTTGGCTTGATTGATTTTGCGCCGACCTGTTGCAGTTCATCTGCTAATAGCTGTTCCAGCCCACGCGGGCAAGTTGCAAAGTATCTGTTTGGGGCAAGTTGTGCCATAAATTAATTATCACTTTTCATAAAAATTCGGTTGCTGGTACTTTCATTATGTTCGGCCAGTTTTTCTACAAACTGCAAAAACTCTATCTTGTGCGTTTTTTCCAATGCTTTGGCATAGGTACGCAAACTGTTTAAACGCAAATCTGCCGGCTCACGCTTGAAACCGAACACGGCAATATTACCGGGGCGGCCTGTAGGCAATATCAAGGCCTTACCGAAAAAACTCTGTTCGATTCTGTTCAGGTAAACATCAAAGTTTTTATCACTACCCCACAAATTAATCACCAGAATACCGTCATATTTGAGTGTGTCGGCACATTGGTCAAAAAAGTCCTGACTACAGAAATTAGGTGGAATACCATTGCTATCAAAAGCATCTATCATCAGCACATCGGCTGCATCCTTATGCTCGGCCAGATACTGCAAGCCATCGCCCTCAATCACTTCCAGCCGCTCATCATTTTCCGGGACGCAAAACTGATTACGCGCCACCTGAATTATGCGCGGATTGATTTCAATAACTTTACTCTCAATTTCCGGGCAGTATGCATGCACATACTTTGCAATCGAACCGCCACCTAAACCTATAGTGAGCATATGCCTGACATTGTGATGAAACAATAAAAAACACATCATGCCGCGCGTATAGGTCAGCTCGAGTGCGAATGGATCACGAATACGCATGGCACTTTGTATAGTTGCCGAGCCCAAATGCAGCGCACGCACGCCATCCAGCTCACTTACATCTACAATTTCATCTGCCGCGGATGAATGTACCAATCCGCGCATCAAATGTTTAGCTACTCGAAACACTATGCTACCTCTACCTTGCTTTCCTGATTATCACTGTTCACTTCGCTACCTGCCGTATCAGCTTGCGCAGCTTCTGCATTAACAGCCTCGGCAGCTTCAATATCCAAAGTTTCACCTTCGGCATCATCAAGCACCAGCGGCTGCACCGCCTCCTCTTCAAGTACGCGCAGGAATTTGGTACGCAATTCCATCATCAGCGTATCCACTTCCTGTACTTGCAGGCTTACCCGGGTACCGGGCTTCGTCTCCGCCATGCCGTACACCTTGGTCATATACGGCAAGTTATCGAGGCGCACCAGATTCTCGCGCCATACCGTTGCGTGTATTTCTTCAACATTTTCCTGTATCAGGTATTGCAGGCACCAGTAACGCTCCATACGAATTTGGAACTCGCTGTAAGCTTTGTAAGTGAGTTCAAAGTTGCGCATATGCGTGGTCAGCGCATCGCTTTTCTGCGGGTATACAGGTTCTGTATTTTGCACCACATTGATGATCTGGCGCTGGTTGATCAAATCCACCGCACGGCGTAATGGCGATGTGCTCCAGCTATACTGTGCAACGCCCAGACCCTGATGCGGCTCGGCTTTGGTGGTCATATAAACCTTGCCGCCCATCTGCGCGCGATACAAACCCGGCACCTCGTGCGTTGCCAGCAAGGCTCCCCACTGGCTATTCGCTTCAATCATCAGCTCGGCTACCAGTTTATCCATAGGAGAGCCGCGATGACGACTGACAATACTAACTTTCCCATCGTTGACATAGAAATTGTAATCAACCTGCGGTGGCTTGGTCGGGTCATATTTGCCACGCGCTTTTTCCAAAGACTCGGCCAGATCAAACAAGAAGCGCAAGCGTGACCAATAAGGGTGGCCGCTATCAGTCTCCAGCGTCGTTTCATTAAAGAACGGCTCCAGGCTATCATGGCGCAGGTTATCTGCGATTCTAATACACTCGACCTTGCTGTTGCGCTGCAGCACGGTTAAATCCGGCGCAACATCCAGATACAGAGACAGCACAGGCTTGATCTCACCTTCATCCAGACTGAACGGCCTGATCGTGGATTCCGGCAGCATGGTGATCTTATGCCCCGGCATATACACCGTAGATAAACGGTGCATGGCTTCTTTATCCAACGGACTATCTACGGCGATTCCCAAAGCCGGTGCGGCGATATGGATACCAACGCGAGTAACACCATCTGCCAACTGCTGCACAGACAATGCATCATCAATCTCGGTGGTAGTGCTGTCATCAATACTGAATGCCTCAACCTCTGCCAGCGGCAAATCATCTGGTAGTGTTGGAATATCATCAGTATTAAAAGCCGTGCCTTTGGCAAAATACTCACGCAAAAACGCCCCCAGATGATAATCATGCACCGAAGGAATCGCGCCGCAGGTGTGCAGTAGTCTGATGTGGTTCAAATGCAGCGCGCTGGCGGCTGCATCCAAGGTTTTGTACTCAAACGAATTCTTGTCCGGCTCGTAGAGCAGCATATCCAGCTTCTGCATCAACTCATCAGGCATACTGTGCGCCTTAAGCTGCTCGATAAACTTAGCCATTTTTTCAGCCAGCAAACGCTTTTTCTCAAGTCCGGCAAGCGCGGCTTTCAATATCTCGGCAGGCGCGGCTTTATAACGGCCTTTACCTTTACGGTTGAAATATACCGGAGCACTGTGCAGCTTGATGGCAATAGCGGCAGCTTCAACTGGGGTAGGTTTTCTACCGTAATAATCTGCTGCAAACTCCTCAAAACCGAACTCCGGCTCGCCACAGCATTCCCAAAGAAAATCAAGATCCAGCGTTTCGGCCTCAGCATTTGCTGCCTCCAGAAAACCCGCCAAAGGCTGCTCAAAGCGCATCAGAACATTATTCAGCTTGATCTTGCTACGCTTGCCGCTTGCAGATTCTATTTGCATAGACCCCTGCGTTTCGGTCATGATAGAGGCAACTTTAAAATTGCCGTCTTCTTCAAAAAATACGTTCATACTGTGCCATAAATTAAAATTTGTGACATTTTACCTTGTATTTAGCAGATTCCCTTTGAATAAAACCAAACAACATTATGGATAACCGAATACCCGTCACCCTGCTCACCGGTTTTTTAGGCAGCGGCAAAACCACCTTGCTGAATAAGCTGTTACATCACCCCGCCATGCGTGACACGGCGGTGATTATCAATGAGCTGGGCGATGCCGGGCTGGATCAGATTTTTGCCAACAGCAATCTGGCCCAGAACATAGAAAACGAGCATATTGCCGACAATACCATCCTGCTAAGCTCAGGCTGCTTATGTTGCTCGCTGAAAAACGAGCTGGCAGATACCATGCGTGACTTGTTTTTCAAGCGTGCGCTACAAGCCATTCCGGAGTTCAAACGCCTGGTGATTGAAACCACAGGCATGGCAGACCCGGGGCCGATACTCGCCAACCTAATGAATGAGCCGGTGATTGAATCCGTTTATAGATTAGATGCAGTGGTAGTCACCATTGATAGTATCTACGGCTTAGAGCAGCTGGCTAACAACAAAGAAGCCTTGAAACAGGCAGCTGTGGCTGATGTGCTGCTGCTGACTAAAACTGACTTGGCCACCAATGAGCAGATCAGTGCCCTGGAACAGAAACTAAGCACACTTAATCAGGGCGCAACGCAACACAAGGTGATACATGGTGAGTTGGATCCGGAGTTTATCATTGACGTGGGTTTATTTGACACAACAAGCAAGCAGGCAGAGCCACAACGCTGGCTACGGGCGCCTGGCAAAAGTAACCTTACAAAAGGGACTCTGCCACATAGCGCGCATGACGATGACATCACCAGCTTCACAGTGACCATGCCTATGCCACTAAAGTGGCGCGACCTGAAACCTGTGATTCTTAAGTTATGCCAAACGCATGGTGAAAACTTGTTACGTTTAAAAGGCATCATCCATGCAAGCGACCAACCGGCACCATTAGCCATTCATGCTGTGCACTTTACCCCCTACCCGCCGACACTGCTGGAAGGCTGGAGTGAAGATAATCCGACGTCACGTATCGTGATAATTGGCAAAGGGTTGGATGAGCTTGAAATTAGAAAAATACTGATGCAGGTTTAGTGTTAAATATGCTTCAACTCCATATAACTAATTTCACTTTTAACAAACTAACCATTATCGATAGATAAAAACAACTCTAAATAAACTTTTCAGTATACAAACACCACTTCATATATAACAATATTGAATGATACATATTAAGCAATATGCACTAAACTGATATAAATTTAATTGTTGTTTTAAATGTTTTATTTAAATTCTGAAAGATTTGAATGATGAAGCATCTATTAGCACAAACATCATGCCTCAGCATTGCTTTGGGAGAACGTGATCCGTATACAGAAGACCACGTTAACCGCGTAGCGATACTATCTCACAAGCTCGGCCTAAAATGCGGCCTTAACAGCCATGAGTTAAACCTGTTAAGCGGCGCTGCCAAATTACATGATATTGGGAAAATTGGTATTCCTGATAGCGTGTTACTTAAAGACGGGAGTTTAAACGCAGATGAGTGGGAGGTTATGAAATCGCATTCTGAGTTGGGAGAGCGTATCTGCCAATCTATTGCCCATCATGATGCAGAACAAGTAGCGTACATCGTAAGACATCATCATGAACATTTTAATGGTGGCGGCTATCCAGATGGGATTTCTGGCGAGAATATCCCAATTTGTTCAAGAATCATTGCAATTGTAGATTCTTATGATGCAATGAAAACTGTTAGGCCATACCACACAGCACGAAACCATAATGAAGTGATGGAAGTTATTGAAAATGAATGTGGCAAGAAAATAGATCCTATAGCCTATGCGTATTTCAAGACTGTTGTTTCTGGCGCAGAACAATTTAGCTAGAACCATCTCAGTATATGACCGCTCATTTTAAACAAGGCCAGTTAATTTAAAGTTAAAATGATTAAGCGCTGCACCGGCAGCATTATGGAGAATATCGATGAGCTCTTTTGATCAGGCGCAGGCTGAGAAATTCATGCGATACGCAATCGAGCTTGGCCGCAAGGGAATGGATGCCGGCGACGGCGGACCATTCGGAGCGATAGTCGTCAAGAATGGACAGATCATCGGTAAAGGCTGGAACCGTGTGGTCTCATCCAATGACCCCACCGCGCACGGAGAAATCATAGCCATCCGCGATGCCTGCAATCACATTCAATCTTACGACCTAAGCAACTGTCAGCTTTACACCAGCGGAGAACCCTGCCCGATGTGTCTTAGCGCTACTTACTGGGCAAGGCTGGAGCGTGTGTTTTACGGATTCAGCGTTGCAGATGCCGCACAAGCACTATTTGATGATCAATTAATTTTTCAGGAACTGCAAAAACCTCAAAATCAGCGCAGGATTCCTGAAATACAGATTCTTGAAACAGAAGCCCTATCAGTACTCAAGGCCTATGCAGCAAATCCTGATCGCATAAGATATTAGCTTGGCTAAATTACATTAACCAAGCAAGTCATTGTTCACAATGACTTTTATTGTGCGGCTTTGCAGCCCGTTTACGCTGAGTAGGTCGAGCAACTAGACTTGATTGTAATGATGTTGCTTTCCAATTTGGCTTAAGTGGCGTCATACAGGCCACATGTTTTTTCGCAACAACGAAATACACGCCACCCATGGCTGGCAACCAGCGCGAGCCAAGTTTCTTCATAAAACCAAAACGCCGCTGCCACATTTCCTGTTCAAATGGCGGAATGTGACAGCAGGTTTGCACTGACACAATTTCAAAGCCTAATAACGTGAGCCAGTCTTTTAAACGGGCCAATCCTATAAATTTCCCGTTCCACGGGAATGTTTTAACACAGCACCTTCCAGATAGAATACTTTTGCCAGATAGAATATTCTTGAATCCTGCTGCTAATCCCCACAAACTGAATGGATTAAAACCGGATATAAGCAAGTGACCTTCTGGCATCATCACTCTTGCCGCCTCACGTAATGTCTGATGCGGGCGTTCACTGAACTCAAGACGATGCGGCAGTAGCAGCAGATCCAGACTAGTTTCTGCAAATGGAAGAAACTCATCACTACACTGCAAGTCTATGTTTTGTGAATCAATACAATCAGAAGATTTATAACGATGTGCAATGCGCGAATTACGCAATAGATTCATTTGCAGGCAGCCCATTTGCAAAGCATTAAAACCAAACAGATCCACCACAGCCTGATCATACAAAACCTGTTCTTCCTGCTGCAGATGCTGCCCCAATACAGTTGAAAACCACTGACATTGAGGGCTACTGACTGGTTGTTGATTCGGCTGTGAATTCATTAGCAGGTTATTGATCCAATATGTCTATAATGAGTAAAAACTTGAAGCCTTTTTCCAGATAATAGACGATATGCAGCATCAAATACAAATTATTCCAATTCCAGCATTCCATGATAATTACATCTGGCTGATACATAACGGTAGCAAGGCTGTAGTGGTTGATCCGGGCGATGCTACGCCAGTACTTGATACTTTAAAATCACTCCAGCTGCAATTGGAAACCATATTAATTACTCACCATCACCATGATCATACTGACGGTGTTAATGAGCTGCTGGCGAAGCTACAGAATTTAAGGATATTCGCACCCAAACTGGAACGGTTTGATTTTAACCATATACCCGTTGGCGAGCCAGACACTATCAACTGCACTGACTGGCTTACCAACACTCAGGTGATAGACTTACCTGGTCATACGCTCGGCCACATTGGATTCTATATAGAGCATCACGATCAAACATGGCTGTTTTGTGGTGATACGCTGTTCGGTGCCGGCTGTGGCCGCCTGTTTGAGGGCACTCCATTACAAATGATGACATCACTGCAAAAGTTGGCGAAACTGCCGGCAAGCACTCAAGTTTACTGTGCACACGAATACACTCTGCAAAACATTGACTTTGCTTTAACCCTGGAGCCAAGTAATGCCAAGCTTGTTCAAAGATATGAGGACACTTTCAAATTACATAATGCACACTTACCTAGCCTACCCTCAACAATTGATTTAGAACTGGCAAGCAATCCTTTTTTACGCTGTGATTCAAAAGAAATTCAGGAGTCGATTCAATTAAAAAACCATACTTTACTGCAAGTTTTTACCAAAATAAGAGATGTTAGAAATTCATATTAATCATTAAGTTACAATATATTTATAATGCAATTTATATATTTAATTTACTTGACTTCATAAGCACCTATTCGTTACCATGCTGCATCAACATGATTTAGAGCGTTTCTATGAGTTTTATACTTTTCTTGCGCATTTATCATCCCCAATAAATACTCAGCGTAACACTTGAATGAAATCTTCCAGAATTAAATTCTCCGGCCTGCTGTTAGGCTTATACACAGCTAATATATTGTTTAGCAGTTCTTTGCATGCAGAGTCAAATATCATATCAAACGTTACCGGTGATGAGATCATCATCTACACAGATGACAGCTTCAAACCGGCAGTACGCGATTTAAGTAGTGCCGGCAATCAAAACCAGAACAATACGACCCCCAAAGACGGCAGCAAAAAAAATATAAGCCCCGCTTACAATTCTGCGCCAAGCTACAGCCCAACTCCAGTCTCAAACACTGCACCAACAAACACCCCAACCCCAAGCTATAACGCCAGCCCCAGCCCAATATACAATAATGGCGATGGCGTTATGCCTAAAAGCGCTAATAGCGGTCGGTTGGGTGAAACATTTGACACCAGCTTAAGTGAGCCTCCACCAGACAGCGTACCGCAGATTGACAGAGACGACCTATGGCAGCGCATTAAAAATGGTTACGCCATACCGGAATCCACATCCAGCCTGACGCAAAAGCACGAACAATGGTACAGCTCACGTCCTGATTATATGAAGCGCATGATTGAGCGCAGTCAAAGGTACCTGTTCCACGTGGTTGAAGAAGTTGAAAAACGCGGCATGCCTACTGAAATCGCATTACTGCCAATGATAGAAAGCGCCTACAACCCGAAAGCATATTCAACAAGCCGCGCTTCCGGTATCTGGCAGTTTGTACCATCAACAGGAAAATATTTTGGTCTCAAGCAAAACTGGTGGTTTGATAACCGCCGCAACATCACCTTTGCTACTGATGCCGCACTAAATTATTTACAAAAATTACATGCGATGTTTGGCGCATGGGATCTGGCGCTGGCAGCCTACAATGCAGGCGAAGGGACCGTAGCAAGAGCAATTGAACGCAACCGTAAACTGGGCTTACCTACCGATTACGAAAGCCTGAATCTTCCGCCTGAAACCAGAAATTATGTCCCTAAACTACAGGCGATTAAAAACCTGATGACCAATCCTGGCAACTATGGCCTTAACATCCAAACCATTGCCAACACCCCATACTTTGCCAAAGTCACGGCACCTGCACAGATGGATGCCCATCTAGCAGCCAAGCTTGCAGAAATAAGCGATGAAGAGTTTCTGGCGTTGAACCCCAGCTACAATCGCCCGGTGATCACCGCTGAAGATAAAAATCTGGAGCTACTATTACCCATACTGTCGGCACAAACCTTTAGAACCAATTTGGAAAATTACAATAAACCACTGGTCAGCTGGAAAACCTATTTTGCAAAACGCGGTGAGCGCTTGGAGAAAATTGCCGACAAATTTGGCATTCATGTCAGCAAATTACGTGACATTAACGATTTGTCTGCGCAAAATAAAATCAAGAAAACTGCCACCATTCTGGTACCCAATGGTAACCAATCAGATTTCAAACCAAATAGCTCAATCACAGAAAATCCTGAACAAACCTTGTTGCCGAATTTATCTGCAGCCTTACCCAGCAATCCGACACATGACTCAGCCAACATCAATTTCGCAAGTGATGAGAACCGTTTACTGAACATGGAAGCTGCTGATGGGCATGAACTAGCATCACGCAGCAATGCCACACACAAGGTTAAAAAAGGCGAGGGATTAACCGCCATTGCCAGACAATACGGCGTGACTGTCAAGCAGCTTATGGCAGCAAACTCACTCAAGAGCAGCCGCGTAAAAGTTGGTCAAGTACTCAACATCGATAATGATGCAAATAAAAGATCAACAAAGAACGAAACAAAAAATACCGGAAAAAAACAAACCTACATCGTGAAACGTGGCGATACTTTACATAGCATTGCTGAAAAATTCGATGTTGCAGTCGTTGATCTCAAACGCTGGAACAAAATACACAACAATCGTATACAGCCTGGCAACAAAATCACTATCAAACAGTCTGATGATGTTTAAATAAGCACTTCAAGATGACAACACCATATTCAAGCTTCATCAAATCAGCTTCTATTGTTCTTGTCAGTCTTGGTATTACGGCATGCGACCCATCCATCAGCTCATCTACAGATACTACGGACTTTTCAAAAAGCTATCCGATCGAGTCCGGCGGCACATTAGTAAACGCAATGACGGGTGAACCTAGCGGCCTGATTTCAATGATTGCGGGCGAATCAGCATCTTCAGCCATCACCTCCAACATTTTCAACAGCCTACTCAAATATGACAAAAATCTGGAGCTTGAAGGTGATTTGGTAAAAAACTGGGAGATTTCTGCCGACCAGAAAACCATCGTTTTCAAGCTCAAGCCTGACCTAAAATGGGCTGATGGCAAACCTCTAACCAGTGCAGATGTACTATTCACCTGGCAAGCGGTTACTGATGAAAAAACTGCCAGCCCCTACGCCTCAGATTTTCAACTGGTTAAAAAAGCAGAAACACCGGACCCGTTAACCTTCAAAATAAGTTACGAGCAGGCTTACGCACCTGCGCTGGATAGCTGGGCAGGCTTGCAGATATTGCCTAAACACCTATTGATGGGACAAGACCTGCACACAACATCCTTTGCCCGCAGCCCAGTAGGTAGCCACTATTACAAACTGGATAGCTGGGCGCATGGTGAAAATCTAAAACTGTCCAAAAACCCGAATTCCGTTCTAGGTCAGGCCAGGATTAACCAACTGATTACGCGCATCATTCCTGACAATTCAGCTCAGTTTCTGGAGTTGATGGCAGACCATATCGACTATATGTCTCTGGACCCAATCAAATATTCACGCATTATCCCTGCACGCCCGGAACTCCAGAAAAAACTCGCACTATATAAGGAGTTGGGTAACAGCTACACCTACATGGGCTTTAACCTCAAACACAAACCGTTCGATGATGCTCGTGTGCGCCGCGCTATCAATCACGCCATTGATAAACAGGAAATCATCGACGGCGTTTATTTAGGTTTAGGCATTAATATTGCATCCCCCTACAAGCCTGGCACACGCTGGAGCAACCCAACATTGAAGCCGTACCCTTACGACCCAGCCAAAGCCCGTGCATTACTTAAAGAAGCTGGGTTTAATGACACCAATGGTGACGGTATACTTGAACGTGACGGCAAGCCTTTTGCCTTTGAAATAGTTACCAACCAGAATAAAGAACGCGAAAAGTCAGCAGTATTGATTCAGCGCAGACTCAAGGATGTAGGTATAGATGTAAAAATCCGCGCCATTGAATGGGCAAGCTTTATCAGCCGCTTTATAAAAACCGGCGACTTTGACGTTGTTGTGTTGGGTTGGGGTTTAGGGCTGGACCCTGATCAGTACAACATCTGGCACTCAAGCCAACAGGCACCGGGGCAGTTTAATTTTATCGGCTATAACAATCCTCAAGCCGACAAACTGCTGGAGCAAGGCCGCCTAGAACTCAACCCGGATAAGCGCATGAAAATTTACCACGAGCTCTCACGCGTTTTGTTAGAGGACAGCCCCATTGTTTATCTATCTGCGGGTTATGGTCTAAGCGCCATACACAAGCGGGTAAGAGGCATTGACAGCCCGGCCCCACCTGCAGGTATCGGCCACAACTCGCAAGACTGGTATATTCCACAATCATTAAGACGCAACGAAATTATTCAATAACCATGCTTAAATACATTATCAAACGCGTGTTATGGATGATTCCGCTACTGATCGGCATTAGCCTGGTTTCTTTTATGATTATGCATCTGGCCCCTGGGGATATTACCAATAGCGAAGCAGCTTTCAACCCAAAAGCCAGCGAAGAGTCACGTCAGAAATTACGTGAAATGTATAATCTGGATAAACCGGTTATTGTCCAATATGGCTTATGGCTAAAGCGCATGGCAACGCTAGACTTTGGCAAATCATTTGCAAGTCACCAAAAACCTGTGTTCTGGCAAACCACTGATAAAGATGGCAACGTAACAAAAGGCCTGATTCAGGAGGCATTGCCTATCACACTGATGATTAACCTGTTAGGCCTAGGTATCACGCTGATACTGGCTATCCCGCTAGGCATCATTGCCGCACGCAAATATCAGGGCTGGCAAGATAAATCTATTACCCTGTTTAATTTTATCGGCTTTTCCATCCCCGGCTTCTGGCTATCACTGCTATTAATGTACTGGCTAGGCGTAGTTAATAACTGGTTCCCAATTTCAGGACTACATAGCCTTAACTATGAGTCTATGAATACTTATGACAAAATTAGAGATTCACTAAGCCATTTGCTGCTACCTGTC
>Ga0208397_100215_pt1 | contig 23463 bp, 18 predicted proteins | sample LakWasMe76_LOW10_2_FD_183904 | JGI IMG/M metagenome (GOLD analysis project Ga0208397, IMG submission 183904) | Freshwater sediment methanotrophic microbial communities from Lake Washington under simulated oxygen tension - Sediment Metagenome... | ecosystem: Environmental > Aquatic > Freshwater >...
AATCGAATTACTGTGACGGATAGTCCTATCGATACAGCAATTCTTGAGACAGTAATAACGTGTGTGACAGGGGAATAGAGTGGCCGAATTGACTGAACAACAAGAACAGAATGTGAGCGAAAATAGCGCAGCTCGCAAGTCGCGTAGCGGACTCTGGTTTGGCATCATTATGCTGCTCATTATTATCAGCGTGGCAGGTGCCGGGTTTTATCTTTTTCAGCAATTGCGCTCTCAACAGGCTGATTTAGGCGGGGAAGTTAATAAAGGCGACATGCAGCTGATCGAGTTGTCGAAGCAGATAAGCGGTTATCAAACGCAACTTGCAGCCATTCAATCCCAACTGGCAACCGTAGAAGCCGATGTTGCCGGGAAGGAATCCCACTTTACCAAAACCCTGGCGGATTTTTCCCAGTTACATAGCGAAAAACTGGATGCTACACGGAATGAATTAAACAGTGCAGTCCAGCAGGTACAACGCCAGCTAGGCAAGACACGCGGCGATTGGTTAATTGCCGATGCGGAATACCTGTTAAGCATAGCCAATCAACGCCTGTATCTAATGGGCGATGTCAATACCACCCGCGAAGCCCTGGAAGCGGCGGATCAACGCCTCAGAGAAAGCGGGGATGCAGGCGCTTTTAAAATACGCGAACAAATCGCCAAGGATATTACCGCGATCCGTAATGTTGCGGTTGCCGATATTGTCGGGATGTATGCCACGATTCAATCGCTGCAAGGTCAGGTCGATACCTTAACCTTGTTTTTGCCTTATACCGGAAAAACATTGACCCAACCCAAACCGGCACAGGAACCGGCGAATAAGGAAGGTCAAAATCTGCTTGATTCTGCATTGGGACAGTTGGAAGGGGTCGTGACCATCAGGCACACCGAACATCCCATTAAGGAAATATTAACGCCGGAACAAGCCCAGTTTATTCGGGAACAGTTAAGGGTAAAGCTGGAAATGGTTAAAATTGCCCTGGTTCAGCAAAACGAGCAGCTTTACCAATCCAGTCTGGCCGATGCAAAAAAATGGACCGAACAAAACTTTGCCAAGAGCACAGAGACGAGCAATTTTATTGCCGAGCTGGACAAGTTTAGCGACATCAAAATCCGCAGCCATTTCCCGGACATCAGCCTGTCGTTGAAAATGCTCAGGGATATTACCAAGCTGAGATTGGAAGTCGATAAAGCCATGCCGCCTGCTGAAAAAGCCAAATCCGAACCGGTCGAAAAACCGGTTGAACCAGCAAAACCGGTGGCAGTGAATCCGGCCGAAGCGGTAAAACCGACTGAGACCGCACCGCCCGCCGAGACACCGAAGCCGGTTGAAGCAGCACCTGCCGCACAATAATCCAGAGAGTACATGATGAAAAATATAATGTATTTTCTGGGTTCACTCCTTGTTGCCGTTGCAGCCGCTTTTTTTGCCTATAAATGGTTGGGCGGATTCGAGAATCCAGGCTATGTCCTGATCGGCATCGGCTATTGGTCCCTTGAAACATCGTTAATCGTTTTTGCGGTTAGCTTGATCATGGGATTTTTTGTATTTTATATCTTCTTCAGGTTTTTAGGCTGGCTGCTCAGATTGCCGGGCCAAATCAAGAATCGCGGCAAAAGCATCAAATTCAATCGTTCTCAGGAAGCTTTGATTGCCGGTCTGGTCGATTCCGCCGAAGGTAACTGGGAAAAAGCCGAAAAAGTATTAATCAAACATGCCTCGCACAGCGGCGCACCGTTGATCCACTATTTGACTGCAGCAAGAGCCGCGCAATCCCGTGGCGCGTATGACAAAAGGGACGAATACCTGAAAAAGGCAGCCGACCAGGCGCCGGGTTCCGATGTGGCGATAGGCCTGACCCAGGCGGAACTACACTTATCGGAAAAACAATTCGAGCAAGCCCTGGAAACCTTGACACGCCTGCAGTCCATCGATCCGACTCACGCCAGCGTTTTAAAATTACTACATCAAGCCTATCAACAAGCCGGCGATTGGGAAGGCATCCGCAAACTGATTCCGTCATTGAACAACAATAAAGTGTTGATGGAAGCCGAGATAAAACTGCTGGAAACCGAAGCATTCAGCAAGTTGTTAAAGCAGGCGGCCGAGCGAGGCAGTGCTGATGAAATTGATTCGTTATGGTCGGAAATTCCCGATTACATCAGGAACATGAAAGGCGTTTCGGCGATTTATTTCGCCGCGATGATTGATGCAGGGGCGGGCGCAAAGGTCGAAGGCGGCTTGTCCAGAGCCTTGTCGACAACCTGGGATCAAACGCTGGTGGTGTTGTTCGGTAATGTCCAGTCGATCGATGTCGCAAGACAGCTTGAAACAGCCGAGCAGTGGCTGCCGATGCACCCACGGGATGCCGTGTTCCTGACCGTACTGGGCAAGCTGAGCATGAAATGCGGAGACAACCAAAAAGCGACAACCTACCTGACCAAAAGCATTTCGATAGAGCCTACCGTTCCGGCTTATCAACTATTCGGCGATTTGCTGTCTGCCCAAGGGGACAAGGACAGGGCCAGCGAATGTTACAAGCAGGGCTTGGAGTTGGCATCCAGCGAGATTGTCAGCCGGATTGATTCAATATCTTGAGTAGGCGGTAGGATGGATAGAGTAACGCCCTAGCCATCCTACGAACTGAGTGCATAAAAAAGAGTTATAATTTTTTAACGCTTTACCTCCCCCAATTCATATCCCACGCTTTGTTTAATCAGGCCAGGATATGACGATCTTTTACTTTATGGAGATAACACATGCTTGTATTTGGCATGATCATTATCACATTAAGCCCACAAAGTTTTACCTAATCCTATGAATATCATCGGCAGTTGGACGTGGAAAGGTTTGGGCGATGCGCTCTTTAGCCCCAAAGCGACCGGCATAGAATCCAAAATAAACGAAGTTAAGCAACGCTTACCGATTCCTGTTTTTTGGCTGCTGGGCAAAACACAAGCCGGAAAAACCTCGCTGATTCGGGCATTAACCGGTAGCGATGCGGCGGAAATCGGCAATGGTTTCCAGGCTTGCACTAAACGGTCGCGATTTTATGATTTTCCGTCATCCAGCCATCCGATGATGCGTTTTCTGGATACGCGGGGTTTGGGCGAAACTGCTTACAATCCGGGCGAAGACCTAGCCTGGTGTGCCAATCAGGCGCATTTATTAGTCGTAGTGCTACGGGCGTTGGACATGAATCAAGCGGAAGTGGTTGATACCGTGTTGACCATTCATCAGCAGCACCCGGACTGGCCTATCATAGTGGTGCAAACCGCCTTGCACGAAGGTTATGTCGGCGACGCCGAGCATATTCAACCGTATCCTTATCAACAAATATCCTTTCCGCCGCAAGTGCCTCATGCCTTGGCGCAAGTGCTGTTACATCAACGCGACTGGTTTAAGTCAGTGCCGGTGCATTTTGTGCCGGTTGATTTCACGCTGCCGGAAGACGGTTTTGAGCCTGCCGATTACGGGTTGGATGCGTTATGGCGCACCATTGAAAGCGTGTTACCGGCGGGTGTGATCGGCTTATTGCGCGGTACCGAGCAGCATAAAGAATTACTGGATTTTCATGCTCAGCAAGCTCATCCGCACCTGATCGGTTATGCGGTACTCAATGTCGGCATGGGCGCGATCCCCTTGGCAGGTTTGCCGTTAGTGCTGGCTGTGCAAGCCAAACTGTTCCACAGCATCGCTTCAATTTATGGCCTGGAGCTGACCCGCAGACTGTATGCCGAATTTACCAGCCTGATCGGCGTCAGTGTCGGTGCAGGATTATTAGGACGGGAACTGCTTAAATTTGTCCCTGTTTACGGTTCGGCGGTGGCAGGCGTTTATTCGGGAGCGATGACCTATGCACTGGGCAAAGCTTTTTGCGTGTATTTGCATGGCGTAAAACGAGGCGCTTTACCCGACCATGCGACGTTAAAACAGGCTTACGACGAAGCTTTCGCCCATGCGCGTCAATTGCTCAAAAATAAGGAAACCTAGCTTATGCTTGTAACGCGCTTTAGCATTGTCTTGGCGGTGGTGTTTTTAATGCCTTGGCTGGCGTTAATAGGTTTGGGCGGTTACTGGGTATGGCAACACGGTTGGCTTTATCAGGGCATGGGCATCTTATCGGCGAACATGGCGCTGGTCTATGGTCTGCTGCACTGGCGCAGTCATAGTGCAAAGCCGTTGTTTGTAGAGCCCATCGAGATTCAGCCTAATCCAAACTGGCCGGATAAGGCTCAGCTGGCGTGGCAAGCACTTAAGCCATTAACCGAACGCTGGCAAACAGAATCGGATTTGTTGACGGACTCAAGCAAAGCCTTAAAACTGACCAATGAAGTATTAACGTTGGTTGCGCGGCACTTTCATGCCGATTCCAAATACCCCATTTTAGAATTTCCGCTGCCGTATCTGCTCAAGCTGATTGTGTTGGTCTGTGAGGATATTCAGCACGACGTATTGGACAAAATTCCCGGCAGTCATGCAGTGAGAGTCGGCGATTTATTACGCGCCAAGCAGGCCGTCGATACCTTGAATAAACTTAAATCGGTTTTCGATGTCGGGAATTGGCTATTTAATTGGGCGGGTGCGGCGCTGGCTAAAGCGCGCAGTGTATTAATCGGCAAAGGGCTGAATACCGTTACCCATGAAATATCGCAACGCCTGATCAGTGCCTATATCAACAAGCTCGGCTATTACGCGATTCAACTCTACAGCGGTCAATTAACCTTGGATGACATCGTACCGACTGACAGATTAACCGCCGCGTCAAAACAAGACATGGCGGAAAGCGAAGTGCATGACCAGTCGATAGAGCCGCTTCGGCTACTTGTTGTAGGCCAAGTCAGCAGCGGTAAATCCAGTTTGATTAACGCCTTATTCGGCGAAATAAAAAGCGCAGAAGGACTCTTGCCGACTACCGCAGAAATCACTCCTTACCTGCTCGAACGCGACGGCTTGCAACAAGCGATCATACTGGACAGCGCCGGTTACGGCGGTTTAAAGCACGACCAAGCACCTGAGGCATTAATGCAGGAGTGGACAAAAGTCGATGTGATTTTAATGGTTTGCAATGCCGCGCAAGCCGCCCGCCAAGTCGATACAGAACAAGTGAACGCCATTCGCCACTATTTTCAGGAACAATGCCCAAACCAAGCCTTGCCGGTTATCATCGCGGTGGCGACGCATTGCGACCGTTTACGCCCGGTTCGTGAATGGAATCCTCCCTACAATATCCAACAGCCGGACAACGCCAAAGCACACAGTATTCGACAGGCTTGTGAGGCGATGGCCCACGATTTGAGTTTATCGCTGGATTGCATCGTCCCCGTTTGTCTGGCCCCTGAAAAACCCGCTTACAATATCGAAGACGGTTTGATGCCGTTGATTTACGAGCATCTTAACGCGGCCCAGCGGGTGCGTTATTTGCGCTGTTTACGCCAGCAACAATCGGAAAGCTACTGGCGGCAATGGCGAAAGCAGGCATTACAAGCGGGGCAGCTTATTTTTAAACGTTGAAGAAAAAATAATACAGGCTAAATATTATCTTTCGGTTTTACAAACTTTGCGACAGAACCATGAACGAAATAAACACTAACCGTTCCCTGGCTTGCCGAACAGCCGAAAGACGGGATCAAGTCATTCACGGATTCCGTATAGCCGCATCAACTTCAAAGCCTCAGTCCCGCATCGGATGCTTTGGCGGTGGCATAGCGCCGCCAAAGCGCCTTGATCCAGCTATTGAAATCATCCAAATAGGTATACGCCACCGGAATCACCAACAGGCTGAGCAAGGTGGAAGTCACCAAGCCGCCGATCACGGCGACCGCCATCGGGCTGCGGAACGATGAATCCGCGCCGCCCATGCCAAGCGCAATCGGCAGCATGCCGGCACCCATCGCAATGGTGGTCATAACGATAGGTCGGGCGCGTTTCCGGCAGGCATCCAGCAGCGCATCCCTTCGCGACATGCCATGATCCCTCCGGGCAACAATGGCATACTCGACCAGCAATATGGAATTCTTGGTGGCAATGCCCATCAACATAATCAGCCCGATCAGCGACGGCATGGAAAACGCTTTACCGGTCAACAGCAGCGCCACAAAACCGCCGCCGAAAGAAAGCGGCAGCGCGGCCAAGATGGTGATCGGCTGCAAAAACTCCTTGAACAGCAGTACCAGCACGATGAATATGCACAGCATGCCGGTGAGCATGGCGAGGCCGAAACTGGCGAAAAGCTCAGCCATCATTTCGGCATCGCCAATATTGATCCGCTTTACACCGGCAGGCAGATTGCGAATGCTGGGCAAATTTTGCACTGCCTTAGTCACATCCCCTAACGGCAGGCCGGAGAGTTCAATTTCAAAATTGATGTTGCGTGAGCGATCATAACGATCAATGACCGCAGGTCCACTGGAAAACTCCAGATCGGCCACCTGACTTACCATCACCGATCCCGAACCTGCTTTGCCTGACGGCACAGCGAGCCGTTCCAGCACCGAAAGATCGCTGCGTCCATCTGCGGCCAGTTTCACCACCACCGGCACCTGGCGTTGGGCGAGATTGAGCTTAGGCAAAGACCAATCGTAATCCCCTATCGTGGCGATGCGCAGAGTCTCTGCGATAGCCGCGGTGGTGACGCCCAAATCGGCTGCACGGGAAAAATCCGTTCGTACCGCAATTTCAGGCCTTACCAACGCGGCGCTGGAGGCGATACTGCCGAGACCGGGAATGGTCCGAAGATCGCGCTCAACGTTACGGGCAGCGGTGCTTAAGGCCTGCGGATCGTCGCCGCTCAGCACCAGCACGTATTTCTCGCCCGATCCGCCGAGGCCTACTTTGGTGCGCACGCCGGGCAGGTTTTGCAGCGCCTGCCGGATGTTTTGCTCGATGACTTGCTTGCGCACGGGCCGGTCTTGACGATTAGCCAGCGTAATCGTCAACGTGGCTTTACGCACTTCGCCGCTTTGAGAGGCGGCAAGAGGATCGCCGCCGGCTGAACCGCCGCCGATGGTGGTATAAACCGATTTTACATAAGGCACGTTTGCCACCAATTGCCGGGCGGCTTCCGCCGAGGCACTGGTTTGGGAAAGGCTGGCGCCGGGCGATAATTCGACGAAAACCTGGGTCTGCGGATTATCATCCGGCGGTATGAACCCCGTGGGCAGTAAAGGAATCAGCATCAAGGAGCCGATGAAAAACGCCGCCGCAGCCGCTATCGTGGTCAGGCGATGCTTCAAGCACCAGGCCGCCAGTTTCATATAGTTTTTCATGATGCGCCCTTCCGGCGGCTCGAAGTGGCCGCTGTCTTTCAACAGATAAGCGGCCATCATCGGCGTCAGCATCCGCGCCACTACCAGCGAGGCCAGCACGGCCAGCGCTGCGGTCCAGCCGAATTGCTTGAAGAAGCGCCCGGCAATCCCGCTCATGAAGGCCGTGGGCAAAAATACCGCAACCAGTGCGAACGTGGTAGCGACTACCGCCAGGCCGATTTCATCGGCCGCCTGCATGGCCGCCTGATAAGGTGTTTTGCCCATACGCAAGTGGCGCACGATGTTTTCCACTTCGACGATAGCATCATCCACCAGGATGCCAACCACCAGAGATAGCGCCAACAAAGTGATCCCGTTCAGGGAAAAACCTAAATAGTCCATGCCCAAAAAGGCCGGAATAATCGACAGCGGCAGGGCTACGGAAGAGATGAAAGTCGCCCGCCAATCTTTTAAAAACAGCCAGACAACCAATATCGCCAACAAAGCGCCTTCGTAAAGCATGGTCATGGAGCCGTGGAATTCTTCCTGCACCGGGGTGACAAAATTGAACGCTTCGGTAAACTCTATATCCGGGTTGGCAAGCCGTAATTCCGCTAACGCTTTTTGCACACCCGCGCCCACCTCGACATCGCTGGCGCCGCGGCTGCGGGTGACTTCAAACCCTACCACCGGTTTGCCGTTGAGCAAGGCCAGCGATCGGGACTCCGCCACCGTGTCGTCGATGGTCGCGACTTGGTCGAGCCGGAAACTGCGGCCGTCTGCCAACGAGAGTTGCAACGGTCGCATTTCTTCCACCGACGCAACATTGGCTAAGGTGCGTACCGGCTGCTCACCACTACTCAAATTGGTACGGCCGCCTGCACTTTCTCTTTGTATCGCGCGCAACTGCCGGGAAATATCGGCAGCCGTAGCGCCCAACGATTGCAATTTGACCGGGTCCAGTGCAATGGCCACTTCCCGGCTGGCGCCGCCCACCCGGCTAACTTGGCCTACACCGCGTACGCTGAGCAACTTTTTGGCAATCGTGTCTTCTACAAACCAGGAAAGCGCTTCGTCATCGCGCTGGGCGGAGGCGACAGTAAACGCCAGGATCGGCGAACCGGCCAAATCCAGCTTGGTAACGACCGGGTCGCGCAGATCGGCAGGCAGATCGGAACGCACTTTGGACACAGCGGAACGTATGTCGTCCACCGCTTCCTGTACGGGTTTTTCCAGACGGAACTCGGCGGTAATAATAACGCTGCCGTCCTGCACTTTAGTGGTGATGTGCTTTAGACCTTGCAGGGTGGCGATAGCGTTTTCGATCTTACGCGCCACCTCGCTTTCCAGCTGGGAAGGCGAGGCGCCGGGCAAAGATGCCGTGACTGTCACCGTAGGCAAGTCCAGATCCGGCATATTTTGAACTTTCATCGACTGAAAACTCAACAGCCCACCGAAGCTCAGCAGCACAAACAACATCAGCGCCGGAATGGGGTTGCGGATACACCATGAGGAGACGTTCATGGCTGCACCAGCTGCACAGTATCGCCATCGGTCAGGAATGAGGCGCCGATGGCGACCAGACGATCCCCCGGATTGAGTCCCGAAAGTATTTCCAAGCTGTCACCGGTTCTTCGGCCCAGTTGCACTTTGACCTGAGAGACTTTGGCAAGTGAACCGCTTTGCTCGCCCAATTTGAAGACATAGCTGAAGCCTTCCCGCAGAGAGAGTGCAGTCTGAGGGACGATGAGACCGGCGTTGATACCGATTTGGAATTCGCCCCGGCCGAACATTCCCGCGCGTAAGCCATGCTGGGCGGCTTCCGGTAAATCCACATAGACCAAACCATTGCGGCTCTGGACATCCAAGGTCGGAGCCAATGCACGAATCTTGCCCTTGATGCTGCCGACGTTGGGCACCTCGACGCTAACAGCGATGCCGGGCTTGAGTTGGGCCATTTCGGAGGCAGTGACTTCGCCCCGCCATTCCAGCCGGTTTTGCCGGATCATGCGAAACAATTCCTGCCCCTTGGCAGCGACCGCCCCCAAGGTGGCGCTACGGGAAGAAATAACGCCCTCATCGCCGGCTAAAACCTTGGTATATTTCAGCCGCAACAACTGCGAATCCAACTGCGCTTTGGCCGACTGGACCTTGGCTTTAGCGGTTTTTTCACCGGTCAGATATTGGTTCACTTGTTGGCTGCTTAGCGCCCCGGAAGCCGAGATCTGTCCGGCCCGTTCGGCGTTAACGCGTGCATCGGCCAGATTCGCCTCGGCCTCGGCCAGCGCTGCCCGGCTTTGGGCGACATCGGCTAATACGCTTTCGTCGGAAAAAACCGCCAGCAGCTGTCCTTTCTTTACGGTTTCGCCCACTTGCACATTCACCTCAATCAAACGCAGGTCGCTTATTTCAGCGCCGATAATGGCCTCCTGCCATGCCGCTATCGAACCGTTGGCCGTCAGTGTCATGGGAATGTCGCGCAGGGCAGGCTGGATTACCGTTACGCTGAGCGCAGGCTTCGGCGCGGGAGCAGTGTCGGCGGCGGCAGAGTGAGTGCTGCGTCCGGCGATAATGCCAACGCCGATCAGCACGCTTAAGGCCGTCAGCAGAGCGCCTGTTTTTCCTTTTGTCATGATTTTCCTCCGGTGAAATCGACTTGATGATTTAAATAGTGATCTGGTTTTTCGGGTTCGCCGCTGCTTGGAGCAGAAGAGCTTGCAGCGCCAATTTTCCGGGCATCGTCATGTTCTTCCCAGCTGCCGCCGACTGCGCGGTAGAGCGCGATCCAGGCGCTGACTTGCTCCTGCTCTAACTCTTTAAGCGCCATTTCAGCGGACAGAACGTTACGCCTTGATGTTTCGACATCAATCAAATTGCCTAATCCGACTTGGTAAAGTTGCTGGACAGCCAGAAAATTTGCCCGGTAACCGGTGACAGCCTTGCGGCCTTCGGGTAAGCGTTGGCTGGCGCTGTCTAAGCGCACCAAGGCTTCTTCCACTTCTTTTACCGCCGTGCGCACCTTGCTGCGGAATTTGCTTTCGGCAGCCTGATATTGGACTCGCGCCGATTCCACATCGGCGGCCCGCTTACCGGCATCGAACAGCGGCAAGCTGAGCGTCGGGCCGATCGCCCAGGTTTGTGCGAGCAAAAACGCTCCCCCGTTAATGTTTTGCAACGTCGGCGTGATGTTGCCGGACAGACTCAACTTCGGAAACCGCTTGGCCTGTTCGACGCCGATATTGGCGCTGGCCTCCGCGACATCGCGCTCGGCGGAGGCCACGTCGGGCCGTTGCAGCAACACGCGGGCAGGCAGGGAATCAATTCGGAACGCCGGTGGGCTGGGTAGCTTTGCCACCCGGTCCGGCGCCTCAGTTAACAATTTACGAACTTCCGGTTCTTGTAAGCCGGTCATTGCGACAAGACCCTTTATCGAGCGTTCGCATTGCGCTTGTTGTTGCAGTAACGTTCTATTGCCTTCGGCGGCACTGGCATTGGCAAGTGCGACGTCTCCCGGCGCACGAAATCCGGCTTTACCTGCGATTTCCGAGAGTCTGGCCGATTCCCGGCGCGACGCGGTGTCGGCCTGCACTATTTGCACTTGACCCTCGCAATAACGATAAGCCAGATAAGTATTGGCGGCTTCCGCCGCCACCGAGACGCGGGCGTCGTGCCAGGCTGCATTTCTCGATTCCAGCTGACTGCGGGCCGCTTCCTCCTGGCGCGCCAAGCCGCCGAACAAGTCGACTTCCCAGCTGGATTGCAGCCCCGCCGGTAATTGGTTCCATACGAACGGAGCGCCTCCAAAGGAAGAAGAGGAGCGTTTAGCGCCTATGCTGGAATCTATCGAGGGCAGTAAGGCGGCATCGGCGCCGACCAGATTGGCCCTGGCTTGCTCGATGCGCGCCCTGGCATCGGCCACGGACGCGCTTTCTTGCTGGGCTGCTGCTAAAAAGCGGTTCAGAACCGGATCATTAAAGCGTTGCCACCACCGGTTAAGATTGGCCGGGTCGCCTTGGTGAGCAGTGGGCAAGTTATTCTCGCCTGACTGGGGAGCTTGCCAGTTAGCCGCTGCCTTCAAAGGCTTAGTTTGGTAATCAGGGCCCACAGTGGTCAGCAAGCCGCTGGAGCCGCATGCTGAAAGGAGCAAAGGCAGAAGACTCCAGCTTAGTCGTTGTAGATTTTTATCACTCATGATTTGCTTCTTGTGCGCGACGCCGGGCCTCGCCTTCGATCATCGACACGGCGTAACCGGCCAGGCGTTCTGCCAGAACATCAATCGCCTTGAGAGTGTTCAACACTTGCGGCGAAATGGCCGAAACAACCTCTTGCCCGACATAAAAATGCACGGCCATGCCGATGATCGCAAAAGCCAGCCGATGAACATCAGTATCAATGCGTTGCAGGGCCAAATGCTCTTTGAGCAGCGAAACCAATGCTTCATGTTGCGGTTTGATCTCCGCATCGATTTCCTGCTGCCAGACGCCGGTCGGCTCGATCATTTCCCGGAAGTGCAGTTTCATCACCAGCCTGATTTCTTCGCCTTTTTTCAGCGGTTCAAGAAATTCCGTGAAAAACCTGGCTAGCGCTTCGGGCAGCGGTAAACCGGCATAAGCCGCGATATTGGAGCCACAGGGTGTGTCGCCCATCGGTTCGGTAAATGCGGCGCGATAAAGGCCGGCCTTATCGCCGAAGTAGTAGCGGATGGCCGAAATATTCGCGCCCGCCGCTTCGCAGATTTCTCGGGTGGAGGCGGCCTTGTAGCCTTTTTCGGCAAACAGCCGGTAACTTCTCATTATCCATAGGTAGCGGCAGCCCGAATCAAATCGGATAGCGGTGGAATGTTACTTTCGCCCAGCAGCCTATCCTTAAGATAATGCCAAAATGAAAGCCCATGCTTTAGACAGGTCTTCTTTAAACTGGCAAACGTATCTCGACACTTTCGGCCCGCCTCACTGCGTGTGCTGCCGCTTATTTTTCGTTTTTTGACATAATCTCGAATATCCCTCTCGCTTAAGTTGTTGTGGAGCGGCAGATAGGGTTTGTCGATAACCCGAAGCAGTTCGTGCTGATTGTTGCCCATCCGTTTTAAGGCCAGATTGAGTGTTGGATAGGCCGTTTTGGTGCTACACATCGCTTGAAAACGAAATTTGATGTCTTCAGCTTGAATTGCCGAGGGGTCAAGTTTATAGGCTTTCAGGTCTCGGTAAAGCTGCCAGAGTTGATCGCGCACGTTGTCAACGGCTTTAACATGCACGTCATTTAGAGGAATGAGGCGATTGATGATGCGTTCGGCATGAATCCAGCACAGCGCATGATCAAAAACATTAAACTGTCCGGCATCATCGCTGACAATGCTGAAGTTAACGGGAATACCTTGGGCTAACAGACCTCCCATTAAGGCGCCTTCGGTGATGATTCTCCGGTGCCGTTTAGCTTTGATTTCGTGTTGATCCAGCCATATTGCCAAAGCAGACGCTGTTTCGATGCCTACCGTTTCATTTTCAAGACGGGCTAACAGCACGCGAGGCAGTTTTTGTTGCTCCATGTACGCGAAGGCGCCGGCATTCAACACATAAAATTGGCTACTGCCTTGGCCTAAACAGTTTAAGAAGTTGATGCGGCTTTTGCTTTCGGTACTGCTGAACCAGGCAAACAGCTCATTGCCAATATGCGTGCAATAGCCGTTTTTGCCATTATGACGCGCACCGGTGTCATCGGTATGTATATATTGAGATACCGACAATCCTGTTCGCAACAACTGGTCTTTTTCGTCATGAAACACATCCAAGTCGTCGGTGATAAACTGGCTTAACCGACCGCTGGAAATATCAACTCCCAGATCCTGCAGTTGTTTCAATAACAACGGTTGGGTGACATGTTGGTGATGGTATTGATAGAGGATAAAACTGATCAGGTCGTTGCCAAAGTGGCAGCCGTTAAATCCGTCGGGGAGTTGCCCTGAGACGTAACTACCATCTGGTGTTTGGTATTGAGCCAGACGATAGCAGGTGTTGAAGGTTTTAAACACGATATCCTGAATGACTACTTCCCGATAACCCTTAAAGGTTGAACCTTTCGGTATTTTGTCGGGTTGGATGTCGACCATGGCATCTATCTTAAGATGCTCAGTTTTACTGCGTTTAGGCCCTTTTTTCTTTTTTGATGAGTCGCTGTTATCGCCATCCTCGGCAGAATCCTTATCCATCTTGCTGGGTTTTATTTTTGGTTTAGTGGTTTCGCCCTTGAGCTTGAGTATTTCCTGCTCCAGCTTGTCTATCTGTTTTTGCTGCCATGCAAGCAATTCCAGCAACACATCGATTAGCGGTGTGCGATCTTCGTTGTTGATTTTAGGTAATTGTGGCTTGAGTGAATCCATGCGGCCATTTTAACCTGATTTTTAAGGTATTGCCTGCGACTAATGAGAAGTTACCAAAGCCCCAATCAAGCCTTGCCGGTTATCACCGCGGTGGCGACGCATTGCGACCGTTTACGTCCGGTCCGTGAATGGAACCCTCCCTACAATATCCAACAACCGGACAACGCGTAGGATGGGTAGAGCAACGCGAAACCCATCGCATAGATGATTGATTATGATGGGTTTCGGCCTATAGACTCTACCCATCCTATAAGCTTGACCGCATCGTTAAGTTTTTTCTCTATTTGCAACGAAATGATCATAATATTTCGACGCCTCCTCATCTGGGCCCAATGCTACACCTAAAAGCATTTGCAGACTCCATACTGGCCCAGGTATTACTTGATCAAGATCAAGGTCATCAGGATATGCTTCTGGATCAATTGCCATATCTAAGTTTTCGAACCACCATATTTCGACTTTTCTCAGCAAACTCACCATTTGATCAAATGCTTCTGCCAGATCAAAATCAACTCCTTCGGAAGCGAACTTGAGCATTTCGTGAGTTAGGGTATTGCGACACTGTTTAATATGTTCAAAAGTTTTTAAGTCCTCGTCATTTATTGCTCCCATATTTTGCAGCCATTTTAACGATGCATAAAGGGAACTCTTATTAAGAGAAAGTACTTTTTTCTTATAATTAGGACTCACGATCATTCCATTTTCATCGAAACCTTGCATGAAAAAACCTTCGATTTTTTCGATAATGCTACTTTTGAGCATTTCAAATGCCATTGAGAAAATCGAGGCAGTGATTATGTTCTGTTTCAGCGTTTCTGGGTGAAGCACTCTTTCCCAAGACGCGCTAACTTTTTCATTCATGCTAGATTCCAATGCGTAGGATGGGTAGAGCAACGCAAAACCCATCGCATAGATGATTGAGTAGGATGGGTTTCGGCTATAGCCTCTACCCTCCTACGAGCTTTTCGTTGTCCGACATTTTGGTTTTATGTTTTCCCTATGGTTTATTCGAAAGCCACCGGCCATTGTCTTGCTGCATGAAAAACGGCCAAAATCTGAATTTGGTTTTCTTTCACACGATACGGCAAAATGTATTGGGTTCCTGTAATTACCAATTCGCGCGTTTCATCAATGCGGCCAATCCGTCCTATGAGCGGATTGTCTTGAAGCAGAATGGCTCGTTCCTTAATTTTGGAAAGTAAAACGCGGGCGGCGTTCGGGTTTTCTTCGGCAATATAGAGAAAGATGTCGCGTAAATCCTGGCGGGCCGGTTCGGACCAGACGATTTTCACGCGTTAGTTTTGGCTTTACGCTCAATCAGGTCTTCCATTTCTTTCATGACATTGGCATGATCGATTAACTCGCCTCGATTTGCCGCAGCGATGCCTTGGGTGATTTTCTCAACTTGCCAAGCGTGAGTTTCCAGGTATTCCTTTATGGCTAAATTGACTAGGTCATTCCGCGATTTATCTAGCGATCCAGCTAGGTCGTCCAGTTTATGTACGATTTCTGTTTCAGCTCTAATAGTAAATGCTTCGGTTGCCATTATTGCCACTCCGTTTATTGATGTTTGTTTGTAATCATATAGCATGCTTTATTGTTCTGCCAGAACTGAGCGAACGGATTGGTTACTGGCAGCATAAACAGCTACACAGGTCGTCATCCCGGCAGGGATTGCCGGGATCCAGAAGCCAAGGATGGCAATGCTAAGTCGGGCCACAAGTCACCAAGCGGGACGGGGTTTGTAACCCCGTCCCTAACGTTTTTGCGATGCCTGAGTTAAGAGGCTAAACTTAATCAACGAAAAACGCTTCGGACGGGGCAACATGCCTCGTCCGGTGGGTAATTTTCGATAAAACGGTGGGCAGAAAATCTTAACCCACCCGACTAAAACAACGTATCCCACATCTCATCCACTTTCTTGACCACCTCCGGCGACATCACGATAGTTCTGCCCCATTCCCGATTGGTTTCCCCCGGCCATTTATTGGTCGCGTCAAACCCTACCTTGGAACCTAAGCCTGAAACCGGCGAGGCGAAATCGAGATAATCGATCGGCGTGTTCTCCAGTATGGTCAAGTCCCTGGCGGGGTCCATGCGGGTGGTCATCGCCCAGATCACGTCCTGCCAGTTGCGGACATCGACATCGTCATCGACGACGATCACAAACTTGGTGTACATGAATTGTCGCAGGAACGACCAAGTGCCCAGCATCACGCGTTTGGCGTGACCGGCATATTGCTTTTTCATGCTGATCACGGCCATGCGGTATGAGCAGCCTTCCGGGGGCAGGTAAAAATCGACGATTTCCGGGAATTGTTTTTGCAGAATCGGTACGAAGACCTCATTCAACGCAACGCCCAGAATGGCCGGTTCGTCGGGCGGTCTGCCGGTGTAGGTGCTGTGATAGATCGGCGCCTGGCGCTGGGTGATTCTTTCGATGGTGAATACCGGAAAATCGGCGACTTCATTGTAATAGCCGGTGTGGTCGCCGTAAGGACCTTCTGCCGCGAATTCGCCGGGATAGATAAAGCCTTCCAGCACAATCTCAGCGCTGGCCGGTACCTGCAAATCGTTAATCAGCGATTTTGCAACTTCGGTTTTGCTGCCGCGCAATAAACCGGCAAACGCGTATTCGGACAGGGAGTCCGGCACCGGTGTTACGGCGGCCAATATGGTTGCAGGATCTGCGCCCAAGGCCACGGAAACCGGGAAAGGCTTGCCGGGATGTGCGGCCTGGAATTCCTTGAAATCAAGCGCCCCGCCCCGGTGCGCCAGCCAACGCATGATGACTTTGTTTTTGCCGATGACCTGCATGCGATAGATGCCCAGGTTCTGCCGTTCCTTATTCGGGCCTTTGGTAATGACCAGCGGCCAGGTAATCAACGGCGCTGCATCTTCCGGCCAGCAGGTCTGGATAGGGTAATCGCCGAGATCGATTTCATCGCCTTCCCGAACCAGCTCCTGGCACGGCGGGGAGCTGATTATTTTAGGCGCCATATTCAGCACTTGCTTGAACACCGGGAATTTCTCCCAGGCGTCCTTCATGCCCTTGGGTGGCTCGGGTTCTTTCAGGTAAGCCAGTAACTCGCCGATGCCGCGCAACTCGGTGACGGAATCTGCGCCCATGCCCATCGCGACGCGGCGCGGCGTACCGAAAAGGTTGGCCAGCACCGGAATGTTGGCGCCTTTGGGGTTTTCAAACAGCAACGCGGGGCCGCCCCGTTTTAAGGTGCGGTCGCAAATTTCAGTCATTTCCAGATAGGGATCGACTTCAACGGTGATGCGCTTTAGCTCCCCCTGTTTTTCCAGTTGCTTGATAAAGTCGCGCAGGTCCTTGTATTTCATGCGGCTATGCCGTTATGTCTGAGCAATGCGTCAATAGTGGGTTTGCGGCCGCGGAAGTTGATAAATAATTCCATCGCGATTTGACTGCCGCCTTTTTCAAGGATGTTGGTTAAAAAGGCTTTGCCGGTTTCCTGGTCGAAAATGCCTTTTTCTTCAAACAGCGAGAAAGCGTCGCTGGACAACACTTCGGCCCATTTGTAGCTGTAATAGCCTGCGCCATAACCGCCTGCAAAAATATGCGAGAAGCTGTGGGCGAAGCGGTTGAATTTGGGCGGCAGGACAACGGCAACCTGTTCCCTGACTTGTTCCAGAATTTCATAGATGCGACCGCCTTTTTCAGGGTCGTAGTCGCGGTGAATTCGGAAATCGAACAGGCTGAATTCCAGTTGCCGCACCATGATCATACCGGCCTGAAAGTTTTTTGCCGCGATCATCTTATCAAACAAGGCATCCGGCAATTTCTCGTCGGTTTGATAATGGCCCGACATCAGCGCCAGCGCTTCCTTTTCCCAGCACCAGTTTTCCATGAACTGGCTGGGCAGCTCGACCGCGTCCCATTCCACGCCGTTAATGCCGGAGACGCCGAGGTGATCAACTTGCGTCAGCATATGGTGCAGGCCGTGGCCGAATTCATGGAACAAGGTGGTAACCTCGTCATGAGTCAGCAATGCCGGTGTATCGCCGGTCGGCGGGGTGAAATTGCAGGTCAGGTAGGCGACCGGGATTTGAATGGTGTCGTCGAATCTTTTGCGGCTGACGCAATCGTCCATCCAGGCGCCGCCGCGTTTTTTGGCGCGGGCATAAAGGTCGAGATAAAACTGACCACGCAGCTGGTCGGTTTGGTCATGGATCTGGAAAAAACGCACATCGGAATGCCAGCTGTCGAAGTCGCTGATCTCGGTTATTTGCAAGCCGTACAGTTTTTCCACGATTGCAAACAGGCCGGGCAGGACGCGGGTGATCGGAAAATAGGTTTTAACTTCTTCCTGCGACAGCTGGTAAAAATGTTGGCGCATTTTTTCCGAATAATAGGTCATATCCCAGGATTGCAGGTCGTTAATGCCGTAGTGCTGTTTGGCGAACTCGCGTAATTCGGCTAGGTCTTTGCGCGCATGTCGCCAGGATCGGTCGGCCAAATCTTCGAGGAAATGGGTCACGTCATCCGGCTTTTCGGCCATTTTGGTCGCCAGCGACAGTTCCGCGTAATTGTTGAATCCCAGCAAACGGGCTTTTTCATGGCGCAAGGCCAGGATTTTTTCCATGTTTTCGCTGTTGTCCCACTGTTCGGCGTGCGGGCCTTGATCGGAAGCGCGGGTTGCGAAGGCTTCGTAGTGTTCGCGGCGCAATTCGCGGTTGTCGGCGTAAGTCATCACCGAAATATAGGACGGGAATTGCAGGGTGATCATCCAGCCGTCTTCATTATGGCTTCCGGCAACTGCTCCATGCGTTGCTCTACCTCCTGCGTCCTTGCAGTCGTCGGCGGTCTGTTTGGCTTGGGCCAAGGCGGATTCAGGCAATCCGGCCAGATCCTGTTCGTCCCTGATCAGCTTGCTCCAGGCATTGGTTGAATCCAGCAGGTTTTCTTCGTAGTTGCTGGCAAGAGAGGATAATTCCTGACTAATGTCCTTGTAACGTTGCTTTTTTTCGTTATCCAGGTCGATGCCGGACAATTTGAAATCTCTTAAAGCGTTGCGGATGATTTTTTGCTGGGCGGTGTCGAGCGTTGCAAATTCATCGCTGTCGGCAATAAAGCGATAGGCTTTGAACAAGGCTTCGTTTTGTCCCATTTCAGTCGAGTAGGCGCTGAGCTTGGGCAGGCAAGCGTTGTAGGCGTCTCGTAGCTCATCGCTGTTGACTACCGAATTCATGTGGCTGATCGGAGACCAGGCTTTACTAAGCTTATCGTCCACATCTTCCAAGGGCTCGATCAGGTTTTTCCACGTGTAATGTTGCGTGGCCTGGAGATGCTGTTCTACAGACGAACGGGCTTCGGCCAAGAGTTGGTCAATGGCCGGTACGATGTGTTCCGGTTTAATCTGGGAAAACATCGGCAGTGTGGAGTTGGCTAATAAAGGATTATTCATAGTGGTATCAGGAAAGAAAGTTCATGGCTGCATGGATGCGATGCTTGGCTTTGTGCAGTACGTCCAAGGAAAAGTCGGGGGTTAGTTTGCTGTTTTTAAGTTTAGTGTAGGCGGGTATCGAGTTCATATACGGTATTTCCTTGGCCCTGTTGGTGCCGAAATAACTGTGCAATTTTGCGAGTATGACTATATCAATCAGATTCAGCTTATCGCCTTCGCTTTCATAAAACCAGTCCTCGGCGTGCTTGGGGATGCCGGCTAATTCTGTGGAAAAGCCCAGTGTGTGCAACACAAGGGTGCCGACTGAAGGATTCAAAAACGGGATGGCCGACTCCAATACATCTAAATTCGGGTATTCAGCCGGATTCTGCTCGGCAAAATGCAATATCGGTATCGTGCCTATGTCGCTGACCAGTCCGGCCAATAGGGCATCTTCCGGGTTGATTGTGCCGTTTTCCTGCGCAAGTACAAAACTCAAGCTCGATACATAGAGGCTGTTTTTCCACAAGGTTTGCATTTTTTCCATCAGTTGCGGGTTATTGCAGCTGAATAGTTGCTTGAGACTGATGCCCATGACCAGTTTGCGCGTTTGATCCAGGCCCAAGCGGGTAACGGCCGCATGGCAGTTGGTAATCGGCGATATGGGCGAGTATAGCGGACTGTTTGCCAGTTGGATCAGCTTGGCTACGATGGATACATCGACCCCGATAATTTTTACAGCCTCGTTGATGCCTAAATCTTTCTCCATTGCTTCTTTCAGTTTTAACGCGACATTGGGCAATGAGGGCAGGCTTAATCTGTTTTCCCGGTAGGCGTGAGAAAAGCTGGTGAAAAAACGGTTGCCGGCAATTTGTTCGGGCAAGTCAATGTCAAGGAGTTCAACGGCAATAGACTGTTGGAGGCTTTTACCCGACCAGTGGCAGATGAATTCTCCTGAAATCGCCAAAATAGTGACGTTCTTTTTAGCGAATGCGGTTGCCCCGCAAACCTTACCGCTATTGAGCGGCAAATTGGCCAGTGATGATTCTGCCGACAGGGTATAGCGGTTGTCGCTATCCGGTTGAAGTTCGACGCTGCCTTCAAGCAGATAAAAAACTGAATTGGCTTTTTGACCCAGCCTGAAAATTACAGAACCCTGAGTATAGCTTAATGTAGTGTGAGCCAGTTGCTCAACATAGGCGTCGTCCATGTCTCGAAGCGGCGCCAGTTTTTTTAGCGTTGCCAACGGGAGTTTTTTATGTTCGGTGAAGACCGGTTCCGAACAGGTAAGCGGGTTATTTGGACTGGCGAGGGAGGCGATGTTTGGTTTCTTTTCCGGGGGCGTGTTCTTGGGGCGGCTGGAAAATAGTTTAGTAAACCAATTCATGATGACATCACGTGTTATTGTTTGGAGGATATGAGGCTTGATGTTTTGTAATGGCTTAAGGATGTGTGTCGCGAGTATCAAAAAAAAGGGCAGTTTGGGATAGATGATCGTGCCAGCTGCGTTGATTTTTATCAATAAGAATCCACAGGAAACCCAGTCCGAAAAATCCCCATGATACGATGGCGACCATGAAACGGAGCAAAGCTTGTTTCCAGCTGATGGGTTTCATATCCAGCGTGAGTACTTTTATTTTCCAGGCGCGCAGGCCCAAGGTTTGCCCGCCATGAGTCCAAAACCAGGCATAAAAGAAGAAGCTGACTAGCAGTAGATACAGGGGGAAAAAGAATTGTTGGGCAGAGAAAGCCTCACCCCCATTTAAAGGTAGCAATAGTGCGGTCGCGACAAATAAAACGCCGATCAATAGCAGGAGGTCGTAGAGTGTTGCTGTCAGACGGCGTAAAAAACCAGGTTTGGAAATGGGGGCGTTGCCTGGTTTTTGCTGTATATTCTTTGTAAAATCGACCAATTAAATTTTAAATAAAGCCAGTTTTTGACCGAAATACATGCACATCGCCATGAGCGCTCCCAGCATTACGAGAGAAAATAAGAATGGCGGTCTATGAAACAGAAGAATGAAAAAATCTGTTGCAAAAAGGCTGGTTAACAAAGGTTGGTCAATTAAGCTATTAAGAATCTTTTTGAACATAACAAATTCCAGTCAAGCACGCTAATGATTGTGCGAGTGTTTAAAAAATGGTGGTCTGATCTTTTATCTGGTGCGCGCAACGTGATGTAATTAGAATTGCTTGAAAAAAATCAGAATGGTGATTCTACTCCATTCAAAAGGGGAATGTAAAAGAAACTTGCGGATTGGGTTAGAATTCATTAGCAATGATATAATCAAAATAATTAGAAAAATAAACAAGGTGTGAAGACTATTTTAAACTTCTTTAAAAAAATTATTAAGCCCGTACTGAGCAGGGTCGAAGCGTCAGCCAGAAATGAAGCTGAACCGGTCGACGCACGCGTCAAAATTTATTCGCGTGCGGAACATAATATTTCACGAGCCCAGATCAGCGAGCATGCGCTGAAGGTTTTGTACCGATTGCAAAAGGAGGGCTTCGATGCTTACCTTGTCGGCGGCTGTGTGCGTGATTTGTTGTTGGGACGGGAGCCTAAGGATTTTGATGTCGTCACCAATGCCGATCCTGATCAAGTCAGAAAAGTATTCCGTAATTGCCGGTTAATCGGGCGCAGGTTTCGTCTGGCGCACGTGCATTTTGGCCGGGAAATTATTGAAGTTGCGACTTTTCGAGGTGCGGGAGAAGAGCAGAATGACAAGCAGGTGCTCAACAAGGAAGGGCGATTATTGCGGGATAATGTCTACGGCACGATTGAAGAAGATGTTTGGCGCAGGGATTTTACCGTTAATGCACTCTATTACAATATCAAGGATTTTTCGGTAGTCGATTATGTCGGCGGCATGGCTGACCATAAAACCGGCACGCTCAAGCTTATCGGCGATCCTGAAATGCGTTTTCGTGAAGACCCCGTGCGTATGTTAAGGGCGGTGCGCTTTGCCGTAAAACTCGGTTTCAAGCTGGATAGCGCTTGCGAGAAGGCGATACACAACGATGTTCAGTTACTGGCCAGCATACCGTCCGCCCGGCTTTATGATGAAGCGTTAAAATTGTTTTTATCCGGTTATGCGCTGCAAACTTTTGAAATGCTCAGGCATTACGGGCTTTTTCAAGTGCTGTTTCCTTCCACGGAGAACAGTTTGGCGGTTGAAGACAGCGGTTTCCCCCGATTACTGTTGATTAAAGCGCTGGAAAATTCGGACAAGAGGATAGCGGAAGGTAAAACGGTTACGGCTTACTTTTTATTGGCGGCCTTTTTGTGGGAGCCGGTGCGGATGTTGGCCAAAGAAAAAATGGCGCAAGGCGAAGTTGAATTTGTTGCCTATCAGGATGCGGCCAGTGAGGTTATTGCCAGGCAGATTAGAAGTACGGCTCTCCCGCGTCATATCAGCATGGCTATGCGTGAGGTTTGGAATATGCAGCCCAAGTTTAAGGCGCGTATCGGTTCTAAACCCAGTCGTTTGATCGGCCATCCTCGCTTTAGAGCGGGCTATGATTTTTTGGTATTGCGCGCCGAGACCGGAGGGGCCGATCCCGAGTTGGCCGAGTGGTGGACCAAGTATCAGAATGCCAGTGAAAATGAGCAAAGAAAAATGACACAACCGCCGCGCAACGCCCAAAGTAACAAGCCCGGACGCAAAAGAAGCTATCCTAGAAAAGGTAAAGATAGTACTCCAAAAACAGAACCTTAACGTATTCGATAGCTATGGAAAATTCAAAAGCCGATTTGATAACGGCTTACATAGGTTTAGGCAGTAATCTTGCAAACCCCGCCGAACAAATAAAATCAGCGCGCACTGCAATAACGCAAATAGCCGGAGTGCAGGAGCTGGCATTTTCCAGTTTGTATCATAGTGCGCCTATGGGGCCGCAGGATCAGCCTGATTACGTTAATGCGGTGATATGTGTCGCAACCGATTTACCGCCGATAGATTTGTTGCGTTGCCTGCAACGCATCGAAAACGACCACGGCCGGGTCAGAAAAACCGAACGCTGGGGAGCACGAACGCTGGATTTGGATGTGTTGATCTATGGCGATCAGCTGATTGAACATCCTGATTTAATCGTGCCGCATCCAGGACTGGCTGATCGGGCTTTTGTCTTGTATCCCTTGTTTGAAATCGCTCCGCAATTGGTGGTACCCGGGAAAGGCAATATTGCCGATCTGGTTGCCCAATGTCCGATGAATGAACTGAAACGGCTGGATTGATTCCTGCTCCAGTAAATCCGATATTTCTTTGAATAACATGAATCAATATTCCTCCACAGCTGCGCTAAAGCCGTTGTCGATTACCGATCTGGCCGCCATGAAACAACGCGGCGAGAAAATCTCCTGCTTAACCGCTTATGACGCGGGGTTTAGCGCACTGATCGACAAGGTGGGTGTCGATATGATGCTGG
>Ga0208397_100234_pt1 | contig 22421 bp, 23 predicted proteins | sample LakWasMe76_LOW10_2_FD_183904 | JGI IMG/M metagenome (GOLD analysis project Ga0208397, IMG submission 183904) | Freshwater sediment methanotrophic microbial communities from Lake Washington under simulated oxygen tension - Sediment Metagenome... | ecosystem: Environmental > Aquatic > Freshwater >...
GTCGCCCCACCGAATGGATGAGATACGCACGATGCTTGTGGTGCCGGTGGAGCCGCCACCGCTGGAAGTGACGCCTGATCCGATTGAATCCCGCTTTCCCGTGTACAACCAATTTCAGTATCAATCCCTGCCCTCCTCTGTGTACTTGGAAAAAACGGTCTACAAGAATCCCGGCGGAGTGCTCATCGCAGGTCTGCTAAGCAAAGAAGACATGATGCCCATCGCGAATATTCGCCAGACACCGGCCTCCATGGAAAAAATTGCCGGTCTGGAACCGACAGCGTCGCTTTCGGAAAACTGGACGCCAACGTTCACATTAGCGCAGGAAGCGGTTTCGCAGCTGAATGGAGATCGAATCAAGGCAATACTGAGCAAGCATTATTATCACCTGCCAATGGCAAGCGGGGATCGTAACGCCAATCTCGATAATTGGCGTAGCGCCATTGAGCAATGGTACGACCTGAATATCTCATCCGTTGATTATCGCCGGCATGGCCTGGAACAGGTCGACGCTGTATTGGAAGTGGGCATTCAGACATACCGTATTTTCAACGCACAAACGTCATTGCAGGTGTTGATCAAGCTAATCGATCCCAACACCCGGCGAGTCATCGGAAGGATCAGCGCGAAAACCCTCTCTGTTGAGGACTCGCCGGAAAGCCTGCTCAATAATGAAGCCGAAAGGTTCAAGTGGCTTGTAGCCGATATGGGCGCACACTTGGTCAGTCAAGGCTTAAGTGACCTCGAACTACCGGTTAAAAGGTTGACGCCATGACCGTCGTTTACGCCAAGCGTCTGCGCGGTTGGCGCTTCATCCTGTTTAACGTCATTCTCGGTCTGGGACACATGGTTGTGCTGTTCAATGTCGGAGCCTATATTGCGCTGCTGCCTGATGTTGCCGGCGACCTGGGAGGCGTGTTCCCGAGCTTCGGCACCTGGGGCCAGACCTATTTCATCATTGCCCTGGCGCTGGCCTTCCCTATCGCACGCTGGCTGTCGGGCAGGTTTGGCGACTATTGCTTGTTTATCGCGGCGTTTGTCGTGTTTGCCTTCGCTTCCTATCTCTGCGCCGTCAGCCAGACCTTATGGTTGTTTATTCCAGCGCGCATTGTGCTCGGGTTTTCAGGGGGGATTACGCTCTATATCGGACAGCCGCTGCTATTGAAAGAGTACCCCGATCAGCTGAAATTGCTGGGTTTGGGAATATGGGGACTGATCACGCTGATGCCTTTTACCATCAGCTTTCCGATAGGCGGCCTGATCGCCGACGAATTGGGCTGGCGCTACCTGTTTTATCTGAACATCGTCTTCGCCTTGGCTATCGCCGGCATTTGCGGGTCATTGCTCGCCGGACGCGGGTTCGAGCGCAGATACACCCGTTTCGATAACACCGGTTTTGTTCTGCTGGCGTTGGTGATCGGCAGCATGCAGACCCTTCTGAACCTGGGCAACGATTTCGACTGGCTGAATTCGCCATTCCTGCGCGGTACGATGATCGCCCTGATCATCGCGCTACCCTGCTTTATCGTCTGGGAACTCGACGAACGCCACCCGGCGTTCAGCATACGGCTTTTCGCTGACCGTAATTTTACGATAGGGGTCATTTGTCTTTCTGTTGGATTTCTTTTAATCCAGGGACTGCTCTCTTTGCTCATTGTTCAGCTGCAAGTATTGCTGGGCTATTCTTCATTCCTGGCGGGCATGGTTTACCTGCCCATGATCCTGCTTGCGGCGCCCATGACTGTGGCGATGCACCGGCTGCCAAAAAACCTCGACGCTCGGCTACTAGCCTGCCTGAATCTTCTTGGTTTCTCCTTTACCTTTTATTGGCTAGGCCTATTCGATGATCCCGGCTCATTCGATCAAATTTTTTGGCCCGTGTTGCTGCTCGGCTTTTTTCTGGGTTCGTTTTTTATGCCGCTGACCCGACTGACGCTTCACGGACTGTCCGGAAGCCGGGAAATACGCGCCGCCGAAGAGACGGGGTTGCTGCGGGTTGTTGCCGGAGCATTCGGCATCACCTTGCAAGGCGTCATGCTGTTTCGGCGCACCCCTTTGCATCAGCTTCAATTGGCGGATCATTTCGGGGGACGGAAATTTGCGTCCATTGATGTGCTGCAAGGATTTTCTTCGAGATTGGAGGACTTTGGCCTTGATAAAACCCTGGTCAACGGCAGGCTCCTAACCCTCATCAAACAGCAGGCAACCCTTCTGGCCTTAAACGACGCCTTTCTGCTGGCAAGCTTCCTGTTCATCGGCTTGGCCGGATTGGTGTGGATGGCCTATTCCCACCCATCAACCGCTGCATCCGACCCTGGTCAAAGAACTGGGCGACATTCAGGCGGAAGAGCTCATGGTGGAACCATGACCAATCAAATTACGCCAAAGCGATCGCTCCTTTTTGGGGTCTATGTCGCGTTTATGCTGTTGGCATCCAGTTGCGCCTGGATACCGCCAGGAGATAAACCGGCCCAGTTCTTACATTCACCCTCCATGGACAACGCGTTATCCCATACAGGACGCGATGAGCCGCATGCTCCTGCCGGGCATTGGCCGCCTGAACGCTGGTGGCAGGAATTCGGCAGCTCGGAGCTCAACGGCCTAATGGATGCCGCGCTAAAGGATAACGTAGGCCTCAAAGTGGCTGCCGCCCGGCTGCGTCAGGCGCAAGCCATGGTTCGCGTGGAAGGCGCAAGGCTGCTGCCATTCCTGGATGCTGAGGCGGAGTTTGAGAACACCCGCATTTCAGAGAATGGTGTTTTTGCCGCGCTCAACCGCCAAGAGGCGGCAGGGGCAAATATCGTCTTCGGCAGGATTAATCCCTTCAACTTCCGCTACGAATTTGATTTCTGGGGGAAAAATCGCGCCGCGCTGGAAGCGGCTCTGGGCGAAGCGGAGGCCGAAAAAGCGGAACAGGCCGAAGTCCTGCTTCAGTTGACTGGCGCAATTGCCCGGTCTTATATACAGGGCATGGCGCTCCGTCAGCAGCTCGATCTGACGCATGACATGGCTAAGTTACGGCGCGACTTGCTCAGTATGGACGAGACCCGCTTGCAGTTGGGCCTGGATTCCGCCGACCCGGCGAAACAAGCGACCATTGAACTAGAGCAGATCAATAAGCGCGAAGCCGGTATCCGGGATCAGTTGGATATTCAGCGGAACTTGCTGGCTCGACTGATAGGCAAAGGACCGGATGCGACGCAAAACCTGTTCGCCGACACCGTGCTTAGCCCCGAAAGGATTCGCTTGCCTGCGCAGCTTCCGCTGGAGCTGCTCAGCCAACGCCCCGATCTGGCCTCCGCTCTTCACCGAACCGAGGCGGCGGCGCAACGGGTCAAGGTCGCTAAAGCCGGCTTTCTGCCCACCATCGACCTGACTGCATTTGCCGGCGTGAATGCGCTCAGGATGACGAAGGGTGCAAGTTCCCTGGCTAATCTTCTGTTCTCGGGTTCCAGTTTCTCCTACGGGATCGCACCGGGCCTGCGGCTCCCGTTGTTCGAAGGCGGACGTCTGCGCGGGGAATTGTCGGCGCAAAGGGCCGAGTACGATAGCGCAGTGGAGCTTTACAACGAAACCTTGTTACGCGCCGTACAAGAGGTAGCCGATAGCCTGAGCCGTTGGCGGGAGACACAGGCCATCCTCGAAGCGCACGGCCGCCTGCTGTCTGCCCAACATGAAAACCTGAATCTAGCCCGGGTGCGTTTTCGCAGCGGCCTTGATGATCGCAGGGCGCTGCTGGCCCGCCGACATACCGTGTTGGACCAGGAATATGCCTTGAAAAATTTGCAATCCGATCAGCTGGTTGCGATGGTGGATTTGATGGAAGCGTTGGGCGGAGGTTACGTCAACACGCTCCAACCCGTCCAACAAAGCCCCGAACAGCCCGGTTGGTGGCCATGGTAAGTTTAATGACAGCCTTGAGCGAATGGATTCGAATCGAAAATAAACTCCGGCACTGCCACTATAAAGACCTATGAAAACTCATCACAAGATTATTCGTACCCGCCGCAACCGCTATCTCTTGTCAGTTCTGCTGGTAATGGTTGTCAGTGCTTTGATTTATGCCGGTTATTGGTGGCACTACAGCCGTTTCCGGGTTGTCAGCCATAATGCATTCATCACCGGCAATCTTATTCCGGTGGAGGCGGATGCAACGGGCATCGTCACGCAGGTATTGGTCGAGGAAAGCCAGTATGTCAACAAGGGGGATCTGCTGGTGAGTCTCGACGAGCATCGCGCGCAGACTGCTTTAGGCCAGCGTCGAGGCGAACTGGGGCAGGTAGTGCGCGAGATCGGGGCGGTTTTTTCCACGCGACAACAAATCTGCCAAAAACTCATTGCCCGCTCGGCCCGGCTTGCCCGCGTGCGCCATGATGTGACTCGTTTTCGGCAGGCGCTTCCAACCGGTTCAGTATCCGAGCAGGTCATGCAAAATGCCGAAGATCAGGCGACAGCCCTTGAAGCCGAGATGCGGGAAGCCGAGGCGGAACTCAAAGCCATAGAAGCCAAAGTGGGAGGCACCAGTAAAATTTTGCACCCGGACGTAGAGGCGGCCAAGTATAAATTCATCGCCGCCTATCTTGAATACTCGCGCCAGCAAATCCATGCTCCCGTTTCCGGCTATGTGTCGATGCGCAAGGCCCAGGTCGGCAACCGGGTTCAACCCGGCGATCCGCTCATGACGATTGTTCCGTTGGGACACCTGTGGGTCGAGGCGAACTTGCGGGAGACAGAGATAGCGCAGATACGCCCCGGCCAGTCGGCAGAGGTTAGCGTCGATCTGTACGGAAAGAACCGGATCTATCATGGCACGGTAGAAGGATTAATACCCGGTACCGGCAGCGTCTTTGCTTTATTGCCCCCGGACAATGCGGTCGGAAATTTCATTCATATCGTAGAACGCATTCCCGTGCGCATCGCATTACGGCAAGACGAGATACTGAAAAATCCCATTCGCCCCGGACTCTCCACCGTGACCTCAATCGACGTCAAGGAATCGGAGCAGCCGCTGGGCGCTTCACTGGCGGCAGTGACTAGCCCGGAGTATCAGACAGACATCTTTGCCGATGAAATCGCCGATGCGGAAGCCAAGGCCCAAACGATTATTATGGATAATCTGATTCAAAAAAACGATCCGCCAGAGCCGGATTGCAGGCCTCCCCAATCAGTACCCCTTAACAGCTCTGGCGCTTATCAGTGATGTGAGCTGTAACGCATGTGAAGCATAGTCGATTTAACGGCTTCGGCTTCCTTGATTATGGGCTGGCGCCATTAAAAATATCATCCCCGGTGTTTTATCGAGGTATTGTTTAATGGATAATTGATGCTCATGCTCAAAATTGGAACGCCTGCTAACTCATCGTTTCAACTTTATGCCCTGTGTGGCCTTGCCGTTTTTTGCCGCCCGCCATTAATAAAATCTCACTAACCATCCGAATTATGCGACAAAACCCGCCCCGAATTTTTATCTACGCCGCGCTGCCCTGCGAAGCCAAGCCGCTGGTCGATCACTTCAAATTAAAGAAAGATACGACTGTTCAGCCGTTTGCGGTTTATTTAAATCAGGACATCTGCCTGACGGTAACCGGGTTGGGGAAAAGCGCGATGGCGGCCGGGGTGGCTTACACCCAGGCTTTGTTCGCTTCAGTCGAACATCCGGTGCTGGTTAATATCGGTATCGCCGGGCACATCGACCATGCGCTGGGCAGCCTGTTTTTAATCGACAAAATTACCGATGTTGACAGCCTGAAAAGCTATTATCCGCCCTTGGTTTTTACGCCGCCCTGCCCCACTGCAAACATCCGGACCGTATCCAGGCCGCAGCTTGTTTATGACCGGGAACATCTTTGCGACATGGAGGCGTCTGCATTTTATGAAACCGCTGTGCGATTTTCGACCGGTGAATTAATCCACTGCCTGAAAGTTATTTCGGATAACGAATCATCGCCTGCCGAAAATATCCAGCCCAAGCAGGTCGCGGTATTGATAGCCGCGCATGTCGCAGCAATTGAAACCCTGCTGGCAGAATTAAGCCGTCTGGCGAAACTGATAACGGTACAGGAACCCCAGCTGTTTGAGCAGCTGACGCAACGCTGTCATTTTACAACCAGCGAACAGGGACAGCTAAAAAACCGGCTGTCCCGCTGGTCGGTATTAACCCATCAACAAGCCCTTGAGTTTGATGAAACCCGGTTTCATCAAAGCAAAGACGTCTTGTTTTGGCTGGATCAACAAATCAGTGAAATTGAGTTTTGCTTATAACGTTTTTTCAAACCGCTATAAAAAGAAAAATGCGTTCTTGCTGACCGCGACGATGCCGATATAAATAAAGCAGGCAAGAGCACCGGCAAAAGCCTGCCAGCGCAAAGCGCCCTGGCTCTTGATAGCAACCATACCCAGACCGACATAGCCCAGCAAGGCTATTATTTTAGCGACAATCCAACCGTATTCGCCCGACAGCCACGAACCTTGAAAAACCAGCGTAAAACCGGTGATCAGTAACAGGGTATTGATAATATGCGGCCCGATTTTTATCCATTTTTGTTCCAGCAATTCCGGGCGCTTTTCCGCCAGATAAACCCTTCCGACAAAACTGGAGATGGACAATAAAACAAAGGTGAGATGAAGAATTTTAATCATGCTGTACTCCTGAGGTTGAAAATATTGGCGTTGCTCGATAAATAAGTCTGTTGCCGATGTTGCAGCAGTATACGCCGAAAAATCAGCGGATCTTTTTGCTGGGTTATTTCGCCGGGACGGGGATAACATTGATGTTCCAGGCGCGATAGCCAAAAACGCAACGCCGCCGCCCTGAGCAGGATCGGCCAGTGTTGTTTTTCCAGCGGCTCCAGCGGCCTCAGGCTTTCATAAGCGGATAGCAACGCCGTGAATTTTTCGGCATTAACCGTGCCGTTATCGCAGCACCAATCGTTAGCCGTTATCGCAACATCGAGCAGCAAGGTATCGGTACAGGCGTTGTAAAAATCCAACAACCCGCTAAGCTGGCCATCAACAAACAACACATTATCCCTGAACAAGTCGCCATGCATGACGCCTCGGGGCAGATTAACCGGGGTGTTTTCCGATTGGAAAACCAGCTCATCATCAATCAGCTCACGATCGGTTGCCGATAAATGCGCGCCGATTTTGCCCAGCACCGTTTTACACCAGCTTAAATCATTGCCGTTTTTTATCGGGAAAACGTAGTCCTCCGTGCAGCGATGTAAGCTTGCCAGCTGCAAGCCGATTTCCTGACAATGCAAAATGGATGGGATTGCCGTTGCTGAACCGGACAAACGCTTGAATACCGCAGCCGGTTTACCGTTAAGCTGCCGCAACGAATTTGCCTGCCGGTCGCTTTGAGGCCTAGGACACGGCAAGTTGTTTTCTCCCAGGTGCGCCAGTAATTTTAAAAAATGCGGCAATTCATCGGCAGTCAGCGACTCGAACAGAGTCAACACGAAACTGCTTTGCGTGGTGGTTACAAAATAATTGGTATTATCTATGCCGTCCGTTATACCCTCAAAACTGACGACTTCACCGAGGGTATAAGCACTAAAGAATTGATCGAGTTGCGGGCGTGTTATGCGAGTAAATACAGACACCGGTTTTAAGCGACTACCATTCCAGCAACTTCCACATATTGATATCGAGTTCTCTATCTATATTGTTGCGGCGTTCATCCATTTTGCCATCGCCGTTGGTATCAATAAAATAATATGGGGGTCCCACAGCCGGCACGACTTTTATCATATAAAGCCTGCCGCCGCGCCGGTATTCCTGAATGGTTTCCTTACCTTTACGAATAATGGTAATGTCCGGCTCCATGGTTTCACCGTTTTGCACCGGCAAAGGCGGCTCAGGAACCTCCGGAACAGCCTCCAGCTCAGGCGGCCGCTCATCGACAGCATAGACCGGAAAGGCCAATAAACTCAGTAGGATAAAACGTCGCATAACGTGACTCTTTGTAAAAATAAAAACTACGGCTATCTTATTACAGTTTTTACCGGCTTGCTTGACTAAAATGACTCAACAATCGATGCCATCACTGATGGTTTTGTTGTCTACCAGACTTTCAGCTTTGCATTCACGGCAAACCGAATCGGCAAGATCGCCCTGGCTTGGTTAGGCCAACTTTTCGTCCAGCTGTTACTTCAATCTGTTTTTTAAAACAATCCGCGGTACGTAGCTTGCCGCACCTCAGACGTATCGCCCTTAAACTGCCCCGGAAAAGGTAACGGAATGACTTTTCGTAAGTGGGCATGAGTTATAAAAACCATTTCCTATAACTCATATTTGATCATATTATGAGTTATAAACGAGAGGTGTATAACGCCCTGGTAAAGGGCGCGCAAGATGAACTTGAACAACGCGCTGAACTTTAGGCGCGTCCCATTTGACCAGAGAGTTATACATTTATGGCAGAAAAAATAATATTTTGGATTGGAGCTTTGTCTATTGGCCTAAACGCTATCCGATTCTCATGGGTTTTAACTAGCGTGTTTTTGGGCTGGCTGCTGCGGAGATTAAAATGGACTGAGCATTATGTATATTTTGCTGAGTTACTGGATAAGCGCGATGTATAACTCATGATGTGGAACTGGCAACAACCTGATTGGCCTAATTTTAACTACGACAAATCCTTGATTGACGATTTCGAGAAACAATTGCTGCTTGGCGCGGGTCTTTTGTTCGGTGCATTCAAACACCTCAATGAAGAAGACAAACGGCAGTTAACCATTGAACTGATCAGCAATGAAGCGTTAAAAACATCGGCGATTGAAGGCGAATATCTTGATCGCGATAGCCTTCAGTCATCTATATGCCGCCAATTCGGGTTGATCGCCGACAACCGCAAAATTTCTCCCGCCGAACAAGGCATCGCGGAAATGATGGTTAATGTGTATCGGAGTTTTGAAGCCCCACTCACCCACGCTATGCTGTACGAATGGCACAAAATGCTGACCAATGGCCGCCGCGACTTGAACGACATAGGCCGCTATCGGACGCATAGCGAACCGATGCAAATCGTATCCGGCGCCATCTATGCCCCGAAAGTACATTTTGAAGCGCCGCCGTCATCGCAAATGATGCCTGAAATGGAGCGGTTCATCGACTGGTTTAACGCCACCGCATCGAACGGAACAACACCGCTGCCGACTTTATTGCGAGCCGCTATTGCCCACCTTTATTTTGTCAGCATCCATCCCTTCGAAGACGGCAATGGCCGGATTGGACGCGCGATTGCCGAAAAAGCGCTCGCCCAATGCCTGGGCCAACCGACGCTGATTGCCATTGCTTACACCATCGAACGCGACAAAAAAACCTATTACAGCGCCCTTGAACAGGCAAACAAGCAGAATGAAATAACAGCTTGGCTAATCTATTTCGCAAAAACGATCATAAACGCCCAAAGTTATACCGCAACATGGATTGATTTCCTGATCAAGAAAGCCAAGCTCTATGACCGATTACGCGGACAAATCAATCCGCGCCAGGAAAAGGCTTTGGCCAGAATGTTTCGGGAAGGCCCGGATGGCTTCACAGGTGGATTGAGCGCGGAAAAATACATCGGCATTACCGGAGCGCCCAGAGCCACCGTTACCCGCGATTTGCAGGATTTAGTGAGCAAAGGGGCTTTACTCCGGCATGGCGAACTTAAACACACCCGCTATTTCCTTAACTGCGTTGGTTAAGTGTGTCCACATCGCAAAAAACATTAAGGACAGAGTAACAAACTCCGTCCCGGAATGTACTTATACTCGTGAATACCGATACGTCCCTTTGATTCTGGAGGCTAAATATCCTCCGACTGAATCGGCATGCTCTAACTCGTTATACACATTTTCAGGCACATCAAAATACTGATAAGTTGCACCATTCTTAAATTCTATCTCCAATGTTTCGCTGCCTATGTCGTAGCCAATTGACTCGACATTACTTGATGTTACAGATATTTTTTCCATAATTTTCTCCTAATTATTTTACTATATCGATTTTCGGATTTTGGGCTCTCCAGGTTTCAACCAATTCCTCATAATTAGGACTGGCCTCCATTTTAATACTCCAGCCACCGGGATTTTGCGAATCATCCTGAGGGACTTCATCATAAATAATGGGGTCTTGGCTATCTGGCCTTCTATTTTTCGGCGGAGCCTCTATTGTTGTCCGCATCGGCAATTTGACTGCTTCGCCCAAAATTATTGCTTCGCCCGTTCGCAATATGGGCAGCATACTCGTAAGTCCATCCAAGTTATCAGATAAAGCAGATGTAATATGATTTCTGTCGGAGGCATTCGTTAACCTGAGGGCGAAGAATGTGCCGCATTGCGAAAGGATTGTAGGATTAATTTCAGAAGGTCTTTGGCTCACAATCATAGCTCCTATTCCGTATTTCCGTCCCTCTTTAACAATACGCTGAACTATCTTTGAGGCCATTCCTTTAAAGTCATCATTTAGATAAATATGCGCTTCTTCCATAACTAATAGCAAGGGTCTGTGCCTACCACCTTGAGATAAATTCCTAGCCCAGAACAATGCTTCATACAGTATTCTAAGAAGAGCGCCTATCGTTGTTTGCAAAATATCGGCGGGTACTCCAGACAAATCTAATATCGAAACGGGCCTATCACTTCCTATCCAATTTATTAGCAATTGATCTAAATCTTGTACAACTTTTCCGTCGCTGTCAGGCATCCAGCCATTAGGCCTAAAAATAAAATTGTACCTAGGAATTCTTAGTTTGGTTCCCAATAATAGGAGCTGTTTTCCTATATTCAAGGCGTTTGAGCTTGGCAAATAGAAAATCTCGCCATTGACAACATTTTTAAAATTGGGTGATATCCCTTCTATAGGATTGCCTCTTAACTCATTTCCGTCGGCATCAGTTTCGTAAGCTAAATTATCGAGGGGGTTGCCTCCTTTCCCCTTATAGTATGTTCCAAATGTTTCGATGAATAACTCATGCCATAAATGATGAATGCTGAACGGTATTGGCGAGTCTACACTGAGCAAGTCAGCAGATGCGCCTTTTCTGGGGTATTTAGCCAAGGAATCAATTTTATATTTTTGCACTCTCTCCATGACTATATTTTTATCCTTTTCATTATTAAATTCGCCAAAGCTGATCTCGCATAACTCGTCGAAATTTAATGCCCAAAAGGGTATATGTAATTCTTGTTCTTTTAACTTGGAAGTTGAATCGCCGTTTATTTTATAAATATGTGCTTTTTCTTTTAACGCATGACCGTATTCACCGTGAAGATCTAGCATAATGATTCTGGAAGAAGGATAGTTTTTACTGTCAGACAAAGCGTTGATAATGCTTGCTACCGTCGTTGATTTACCTGAGCCAGTCGTTCCAACGACAGCTGAATGTCTGGTAATCAGCTTATTTACATCAATTAATGCGGGAATAGAATCTGCATTTGAGATGTGGCCCAGCTTTACAAAATACGGCTCATCCGGTTGCCCATATATATTTTTAAGCTCTTTCTCTGAAACCAAGTGAACTTCATCGCCAATGGTTGGATATTGAGAAAGTCCTCTTTGGAACACTCCATTTCTCTGACCTTCCCCTATCAGCTGAATTGTCATCCATCTATTACCGTGGCTTAAGTTTTCAATTTGGCTTTGGGGGACGGCGCTTGCGCCTACTTGACTGATAATGCCGAACAGATCATTAAAACCGATGGGTATCCGAATAAAACTACCTATCTGACCCACCCTATATCCTTGACCGTCAATGTATACAAATCCTGTCAAAGATTCCTTCGACAAAGAAATACTAACCGTAGTTCCATTAACATCTTGCACGTCACCCAGATAAGTTTCTTTGCTAGACATTCTTTTCGTCCTTGTCCTTGGGAGTACCTATTATTTTTTTCAGGAAATCTGTAAATACGGAAAAATCACCAAGCTTAATTAGACTTTTAGTGTTATCAAATTCGTCTGGCTTAACAAAGTGTAAAAGGTCTAACTCGCCATCATCTTTATCTTTTACGCTATTCCAGATGCCTAAATTTGTTCCGATTATCGCTTTGTCAAATGTCCAAATATTAAGATTATGCCGATTTTTGGCAAATCGATATGCGTCTGGGTATCTTTCGGCAAGATTGCCAGCGCCATCTGTTTTTTCATATCGGTCATACATTAGGCCAAGCACCATAGCTGTTGGATTTGCTATTAGCGCATTAATAATCGTATCGTTCAAATGTTCGTCGTGAAACGAATAACCAGACAGAATTAACAGGGACGATTTTTTTCGAATGAATCTGTTCAATTGATCGATCAGTGCCAAGTAGGGCATTTTACGACTTTCTTCATACTTCAAATGGGAGGGATAAATTAAGTGCGATGCGTCTTTCTTTATTTCTGAGGATCGATATACCTTTGTTTTGCCAGCTACTTTTTCCTGATACCAATTAATTGACCCGTGTATCTTCCATAATCTCGACCAGTGCGTGGGTATCAAATTATCTTCTACAGCCCTAAGGTCAAAGAACGACCTCCTCGATCCCACAAAACCATCAAAATAAGGAACATCCGAATCTTCCAACGCTTGTTCCATTAACAAATCGTAATTCGTTGTAAACAGCTCTACCGCGACTTTCCGATCTATTGACCCTATCCACTTACAAAGACGGTGATATGGCGTTTCTTGGTCAGGTAGGTTTACGTCAAGTTTTTTCACGATTTCTGCGCAAATAGCTCGCTCCAAACCCTGTAACTCTTTTTCGCATAACCCTCTTACAGCGCCCCCCTTAGATACCAGTAATAAGCTCCGCAGAAAACTTAAAATATCTTCGATGTTTTCAATGTCCTTTTCTGCCTTTTTTAATTCTGCTAGCAGCATCATATATTCTTTATTGCCTTTCAACTGCTCATTAATAAAGATGGAAAGCCCTGCAACATCAGGTATCAGCGGCCCAGTACCTTCTTCCGGCATAACTACGGATAAAGGACATCCTGCGGATATAAAAAAACCGATTGATTCATTATCTTGCGACAGTGATTGCCTAAGATATTTTAAATGCCGAATGGGGTCATGATAATTATCCATTTTGTCGCTCCGTTTTTATTAAAATCTTTTTATTAGGCTGCCTGATGTTTAAATCTTAAGGTGTGACATATTTTTGATCATTTATCGTCGCTCCAGATATGTCTTCAGCCAAGTGTATACATGGCGTACCTTAATTGGATTTAGAGTGGCGCTTGGGAAATGGTACTCGATGCTTACTCTGCTTGGCTAAACAACCAACCCAGCCAAGTGATCTGATAGCGGCAGAAATCGCAAACAGTCACCAAAAACCGCTTAAGCTTGTGCCTGAAAAACACGTTCCAGAACATGAGCTGGAAGCGTGACGCGATCAAATAATATGGAGGGATAGAGATAATCCTCGCCGGACTCATCAATGACTCGGATTTGACCATGTTTTTCTGCATCAGCGTCCGCCATTACTTCATAGAGTTTGCGCATTTCTAGCGAAACCTCATAACCGTGGTTATCAACGCATATAGCAAATTCGTGTTTATTCATGAGTGTATGTCTGTATAACGCTTAATCTTAAATTCGCGCTTGCCGATACCTGTAGCTTCATACCAGTGAATTTCTGCTTCACGAAGTGATCCATCGGACAATCGCACTGTAGCAAAGCCTTTACGCTTACGCCAATTACCAAGACCGTGAATCTTACGAAGCCTCGGCAATTCTCTGATACCAGAGCCACGAGCAAAAGTTTCAGGGTGCCTGATTTCGCCAATAATTTCAAAGTCCATATGCTGATTCTAGCGCAAGCGCCTAAAACTACCTAGCGTAAAGAGAGTCAGGTAAAAGAGGCGGACTTTTTGCCCTTCTACATAACTCACTCCCCACCCGCCAACCGATGCCCAACGCCCGCTTCGGTCAGCAAATAACACGGCTGAGTAGGATCCGCTTCCGGCGCAATTGCCCCCTGTAAATCCGCACATAGGGCGCATTAAAACCTCTTGCCAATGCGCATTCTGGTTGACACAATATGCGCATCATAAATTCATATATGGAGCTCATCATGCAAGAAAGTTTCTATGACACTCATGCCTCGAAAAAACCTACAAATCTCAGCATCAACAGTGACCTGCTTCAAAAGGCAAAAGCCCTGCACATCAATCTTTCCAAGGCATTAGAGCAACGCCTTGTCGAAATGCTGCTGGAAGAAAAACGCAGGGAATGGCGCGAGGAAAATCGCGAAGCCATTGACGCTTACAACCGCCGCATTGAAACAGACGGCGTGTTCAGCGACGGTTTAAGGAAATTTTGATGGCGCAGTTCGATGTCTTTGAAAACCCAAACAAAGCCACAAATCAAGCGATTCCTTATCTACTCGATGTTCAGTCTGACTTGCTCGATACCCTTTCAACACGCGTAGTCGTACCCCTCGTATCCGCTTCGGCTATGAGTAAAGCGATCAGGCATCTTAATCCTGAGTTCACAATAAGAAATACCGCTGTGTTTATGTCGACAGCGGAATTGGCTGGCGTTCCAGTTCGGTCTATCGGTGAAAAAGTCGGCTCACTAACAGGCCGGCGTCATGAAATTATTTCTGCACTTGATTTTTTATTCACCGGCTTCTGATCATTAATTGGCGGTTTGCTCGACAATTGCTCCACTTAATCTTGCAGGATGACGCTGAGCGTCTGGAACTGTGTTCCCTCGCTGGAGCGTGGGAACGATGAATTTTGGCATGGACTGGAATGGCGGACTCGGATGTAGGCCGGAATAAGCTCGCCCGGCGACAGCAAGGGCGGGCGTTTCCGGCAACTCTTGAGCTTCGGGATGCCGGAAGAACGCGCGGACAGGCTTATTCCGGCCTACTTCAAGATGTGTATAACGATAAGCGCTGGAGCGTGGAAATGATAAAAATTTTTCAATTTATTCCCCACCCGCCAACCGATACCCCACGCCCGCTTCGGTCAGCAAGTAACGCGGCTGAGTAGGATCCGCCTCAAGCTTCCGGCGCAATTGCCCCATGTAAATCCGCACATAGTGGGCGTGCTCCACGTAGGCAGGCCCCCAAACATCCAGCAATAACTGCCGGTGCGTCAACACCTTACCCGCATGATGAATCAACACGGTCAACAGCCGGTATTCGATCGGGGTCAGATGAATTTCCCGGTCGCCGATGTGTACACTGCGCCGGGATAAATCAACCTGCAAATCGCCGACGCTAAACAGCGTTTCGACGCTGTCTCCTGCAAGCTGCGCGGCATGGCGTAGCGATACCCGGATACGCGCCAGCAATTCGCCAATGCTGAACGGCTTGGTCAAATAATCGTCCGCTCCGGCATCCAGCGCGGCAATCTTGTTGCTTTCCTGGCTTCGGGCCGACAGCACGATGATCGGCACGGCGGACCACTCGCGAACCTTGCGGATCACCTCTATGCCATCCATGCCCGGCAAGCCCAGATCGAGAATGACCAGCTCCGGTTTGCGGGTACCGATTTCCACTATGCCCCGTTCGCCGGTTCCGGCCTCAATCACCTGAAATCCCTGCACGCTCAGGCCGGTACGCAAAAACCGGCGGATTTGCGGGTCGTCCTCGATGACCACAATGACAGGTTTGGCGTTATTCATTGTAATTTCTCATTAAATCAGTCGCTTCCAAAAAACCGGTTATAAAAACTTTAGAAGATTATCACCACGAAGACACGAAGGACACGAAGAAATAAACTTCGTGTCCTTCGTGTCTTCGTGGTGAATAAGAAACTTTTAATCGCCTACCTGCATTACGCGCTTAGCCGATGATTTTGAATGCCGCCTGCGTGCGGGTAATGAGAAGTTATTATTCATCTTGCAACTGCTCCGCTGCCAGTTGCGGCGGCGCTTCGTCTACGGGCAGCAGAAAAAAGAATTGCGCCCCGCCGCCCTGCCGATTAGCGGCACCGATAACGCCGCCATGCGCAATAATGATGGCCTTGCAAATAGCCAGTCCCAAACCGACGCCGCTTTGCGTGCCTTCCCGGTGTACCCGATAGAATTTATCGAACAGTTTTTCCTCTTCTCCCGGCGGTATGCCTGGGCCTCGATCGGCCACGGTCACCTTTAGCATATGGGCGGAGAGTTCGGCGATAATGTCGATGGGACTGCCCGCCGACGTATATTTGCAGGCATTTTCCAGCAGGTTGACCAGCACCTGTTCGATCAGCACCGCATCGACCCGCACCAAACAGAGCCCATCCGGCAGTTTGGCATTGACGGCGCGCCCTGCAAGTTGCTTGCGCATCCGTGTCAACGTCCCGCCGATTATTTCATCCAGCGGATACCATTGCCGGTTCAGCGACGCTTGCCCTGCATCCAGACGGGCCATGTCCAGAATATTATTGGTCAGGTTCGACATGCGTAGCGCTTCGTCATAGATGGTCAGGCTCAGTTCTTGTCGATCCGAAGAGGCGAGCTGGGCATCCTCTTCAACCAAGGTACTGGCTGCGCCGACGATCGATGCCAACGGCGTGCGTAAGTCATGGGAAATGGCGCTGAGCAAGGAATTGCGCAGGGTTTCGGATTCCATGCGCAATTGCGCCTGTTGCGCCTCTTCGGAGAGACGCACCCGTTCAACGGTTTGGGCAATCTGGCTGATAAAGGTATCCAATAGCCGACGCTGTTCCGGCAGAAACACCCGGCGCAGATTGGCGGCGCGCAACACCAGCACACCGATGACGCCGCGAAAACCGGACATGGGAAAAAACACCGCGTTGGCTCCGGGCAAGGTATCGGTGCCTTGTCCTGCCATCTGTCCGTGGTCGTAAACCCACTGCGCCACGCTGAGATCGCAATCGCGTAAGGATTCCGGCACGGGCGGGTCTATCGGGTAGACGATCCGGCTGTCATCAGTGGGAAACAGCAAGACGCTGGCGCCGCCGAACTCATCCTGAATATGGCGCACGGCGATTCTGGCCGTATCTGCCACAGTACGACTGGCCGCCAGTTCTTCACTCAGCGCGTAAAGAACATTGGCGCGCCGCTCCCGATGCGACGCAACCTTCGCCTGGGAGCGCATATTGCTGGTCAGGTGGCTGATGATCAACGCCACCAACAGCATAATGACGAACGTCACCAAATACTGCGCATCGGCAACCGCAAAGGTATGAATAGGGTTTACAAAGAAAAAATCGAATGCGGCAACGCTCAGTACCGAGGTCAGGATGGAGGCCTCGCGACCGAAACGGGCGGCCATAAAAACCACGCCCAGCAAATAAACCATGACCAGATTCGCCAATTCGAATTTTCCGGACATTAACCAGGCAAGCGAGCTGGTGCAAGCGGTCATCACCAGCGCCCAGCCCCAATTTAACCAGCGCCGCTTGGCGCGCCCCCAGGGATAACTCGGCCGCAGCACTTTAGCCCCCGGCCTCTCTTTAGGCGTTTTTTGCTCCAAGGTGTCTTCGCCGCGCGGGCTACCCAGTAAATAGACATTGATGTTGTGGGCTTCGGTAATCAGGGTGTCCACGACCGAACCCAGCACCCAGCGCTTCCAACCCCGGCGACGGGGTTTGCCCAACACGATTTTGGTGACGTTGCGGTTTTTGGCAAATCCCAGGATTTCCTTGCTCATGTCCGGGCCTGACAAGGTCACCGTTTCAGCACCCAGCTGTTCGGCAAAACGCAGTACCCGCAATACCTCGTCGCGACGCTCGGCAGGCAGGCGTTGCAACTCCGGCGTTTCCACGTAGGCTACGATCCAGTGCGCATGAAGGCTGGTAGCGAGTCGCTTGGCGGCGCGCACCAGCCGCTCGGCGATCGTATTGGGACCGATGCAGACCAATATCCTGTCACCGACCTGCCAAACATCGCGTATCGCGTGGTCGTCCCGGTAGTCCTGCATTTGCGCATCGACCCGATCGGCAGTCAGGCGCAAGGATAACTCCCGCAACGCAATCAGATTGCCTTTACGGAAGAAATTGAGCATTGCCCGTTCCGCCTGTTGCGGCACATAAACCTTGCCTTCCTTGAGCCTCAGCAATAATTCATCGGGCGGCAAATCGATCAATTCGACTTCGTCCGCCAACTCGAATACCGTATCCGGCACGGTTTCCCTAACCTGCACCCCGGTCACCTGACCGACATCGTCGTTGAGACTTTCCAGATGCTGGACGTTCAGCGTGCTGTAAACATCGATACCGGCATTGAGTAATTCTTCAACATCCTGCCAGCGCTTGGGATGACGGCAGCCGGGGGCGTTGCTGTGCGCCAACTCGTCCACCAAGACCAGGACCGGGCGGCGTTTCAGCGTACCGTCCAGATCGAACTCGCGCAGCACCGTGCCCCGATGTTTCACCAGCTTGGGCGGCAGCACATCCAGGCCTTGCAATACCGCGACGGTTTCTTGCCGCTCGTGAGTTTCCACCAGCCCCACCACCACATCGACGCCTTCAGCCCGCTTGGCTTGAGCCGCCAACAGCATGGCGTAGGTTTTGCCAACGCCTGCTGCCGCGCCGAAAAAAACCTTGAGACGACCGCGTCGTCGCTGGTTTTCCTCGCGTTCTACACGGGCTAGCAGGGCATCGGGGTCTGGTCGAGTGTCGTTCATTCGTGAGTCCGGTCATTCGCGGTGACTAGCTCCAAAGCTCCAAAAGCAGTGAAAGTCTTATTACCTCGTCCCCATGCGCTGCGCTCATCGTTATACACAAGTATTTTAAAGCACGTCATCCCCGCAGGGATTGCCGGGCTCCACGACTGCACTGATGCAGGAGGTAGAGCAACGCAGGAGCAGTTGCCGAGAAACCATGGATGGCAATACCGAAGCAGGTAACAAGTGTGTCCTGGAGTCGTTATATCGACATGGGTTCCGACATCCACTGTCATAGACAGTAACTTGGCGGTTTTACAGGTGCTTGAGTGCCAGCCGAAAGTTTCACATCCCTGTGCTCTGGATTCCGGCAATCCCTGCCGGAATGACCTGCTTGGAAATACTTGTATATAAAAATGAGCACCGGAGTATGAGAACGATGCCTGTATTAAACTCATTACTTAAGCTCCTGACCCAACGCCAGATTTAATTTCAGCACATTAACACGAGGTTCGCCCAATACTCCCCATTGCCGAGCTTCCGTGTAACGATCAACCAATTCACGCACGCTATCCGGTGACAAATGCCGGGCTGTGGCAACGCGGCTAATTTGATAGGTGGCGGCCGCAGGGCTGATCTGGGGATCAAGCCCGCTGGCCGAGGCGGTCACCAAGTCCACGGGTACCGCTTCCGAATGGCTGGGGTCTGCGTCGCGCAACGCTTTGATGCGCGCCTGAACAGCATCGATCAGTGCGGGGTTGGTCGGCCCTTGATTGGAGCCGCCGGATGCGCCGCCGTTATAGGGAGCAGGCGAAGTCGCCGAAGGCCGTCCCCAAAAATACTCGGGACGACTGAACGCTTGACCGATTAATTCGGAACCGACCGGCTGTTCTTTGCTGCCAAGCAAACTGCCGTTTGCCTGGCTGGGGAGCAGGGTTTGTGCGCTGAACGTGACTGCCAATGGATAGGCGATGCCGGTCAATGCGGTAAAAAGCAGCAACATGACGATTGCGGGTTTGATCTGGTTGGTCATTGTCGATTCCTTCAATTAAAACTATAAATAAACCTTATTCCGGCCTACATCTCTGAACATTATGCTGGTTCCAAGCTCTAGCTTTCAGTGTATCGAAAAGCTAGAGCTTCCAAAGCCGCGTTCCCAAGCTGGAACTTGGGAACGCGTGGACCTTTCACTGTTCCTGATTATTACCCCATCCTTGTGATATTGCGTTATTCATCAATTGCATAGCTACTGGAATAGAAGGGAGTCTGGCTTGTCCTCTTGCCGGCTGTAAACTTCCATTAGGTTGCCGCCATATGAATCGGTATCCATTTTGACTGGTTCCATCATCATAAACATAAAGACACCACTGAAACGCGAGCTCCCACTTGCTTGTTACCTTGGGATCGCCAGTCATAACTTCATTAATAATTTGTACACGCATTTCCGCATTACCTCGTTAAAAAGTTAATAATACACATCAGACCAATCGGTCTGATGTGTATTATGTGCCAGATGTGTTTTTTGTCAAATATTTTTTGCTATATAATCGTCCAATAAGTTTCGGTGTTAAATTAGGCGTATCAATTGAAATTACGTTTGCTTTAGATGCAAAAACTTTTTGCGACCATTAACACCCTGAATTAATTGCGATTTTTAAGTTTATTCCTCAGTTTACTAGGTAAGCAGCGATTTCTTCTTACTTTATAGTTCACAACACCCCTATCCCCATATCGATCAGCTTAATACCGATAAACGGCACGATAACGCCGCCGCCACCGTAAACCAGCAAGTTATTGCGCAGCAATGCCTCCGCGCTTTGCGGCCGGTACGTTACGCCTTTCAACGCCAAAGGAATCAAGGCGACGATAATCAACGCGTTGAAAATAACCGCCGAAAGTATCGCGTTGTCAGGGCTGCTAAGCCCCATGATATTAAGTGCACCAAGTTGCGGATAAGTGCTGGCAAACGCGGCTGGAACGATGGCGAAATACTTGGCCAAATCGTTAGCCAGACTAAACGTGGTCAACGCGCCGCGCGTCATCAGCATTTGCTTGCCGGTCTCGACGATTTCGATCAGCTTGGTCGGGTTGGAGTCGAGATCGACCATGTTACCGGCTTCCTTGGCCGCCTGGGTGCCCGAATTCATCGCCACCGCCACATCGGCCTGGGCCAAAGCAGGCGCATCGTTGGTACCGTCGCCGGTCATCGCCACCAGGCGGCCTTCGGCTTGCTGTTCGCGGATCAGCTTAAGCTTGGCTTCGGGCGTCGCCTCGGCCAAAAAGTCGTCGACGCCCGCTTCGGCCGCAATCGCCGCCGCGGTCAGCCGGTTATCGCCGGTGATCATGATCGTTTTAATGCCCATATTGCGCAGCTCGACAAAACGCTCTTTAATGCCGCCCTTGACCGTGTCTTTCAGCTCAATAACGCCCAATACCTGTCCGCCGTCGACAACCAGCAGCGGCGTGCTGCCCCGACGTGCGACCGTATCGGCGATTCGTGTCGCTTCCTCCGGGAATTTTGCCTGTTGGGCTTCGACAAAGCCGCGAATCGCATCGACAGCGCCTTTACGGATTTGCCGATCGCCGATATTGACGCCGCTCATCCGGGTTTGTGCGCTAAAGGCGACAAACGTCGCACCCAGCTCGTGAATATTGCGCTCCCGGATGGCAAATTTCTGCTTGGCAAGAATGATGATGCTGCGGCCTTCCGGCGTTTCATCAGCCAGCGTCGCCAGTTGCGCGGCATCGGCCAATTCTTTTTCACTGACCAAGCCAATCGGAAAAAATGCCGAGGCTTGACGATTACCCAGAGTAATCGTGCCGGTTTTATCCAGCAGCAACACATCCACATCGCCTGCCGCTTCAATGGCTTTACCGGATGTGGCTATGACGTTTTTCTGCATCATCCTGCCTATGCCTGCCACACCGATGGCGGACAGCAAGCCGCCGATGGTGGTAGGAATCAGGCAGACCAGCAAGGCTACCAGCACGGTGATTGAAACCGGCGTACCGGCTTTGGCAGTTTCCACGCTGTACAGGGAAAAAGGCAGCAGCGTCGCCGTGGTCAACAGGAAAATCAGCGTCAGCGCCACCAGCAAAATGGTCAGGGCGATTTCATTAGGCGTTTTTTGCCGCGATGCGCTTTCCACCATGGCGATCATGCGATCCAGAAACGCTTCGCCGGGATTGACCACGACCCGCGCCACCAGCCAATCGGACAATACCCGCGTACCGCCGGTTATCGAACTGAAATCGCCGCCCGATTCGCGAATCACCGGCGCGCTTTCGCCGGTGATCGCGCTTTCATCGACACTGGCCGCGCCTTCGATGACTTCGCCGTCGGCGGGGACAAAATCACCCGCTTCAATCAGCACGATGTCGCCGCGCCGTAATGAGGTGCTGGTGACTTTGGCGTAATCGATGCTGTAACACGGTTTATCCAGCTTCTTCGCCATGATGTCGCGCTTGGCATTACGCAGCGATGCGGCCTGTGCCTTACTGCGGCCTTCGGCGACGCTTTCCGCGAAGTTGGCAAACAACACCGTGAACCACAGCCAGAAAGTCACGGCGAACATGAAGCCGGTTTGCGTGTGGTCTCCGGAAAATAATTCCCACAGCCAGAGCCCGGTGGTCAGCAAACTGCCGATATAGACCACGAACATCACCGGATTTTTCCATTGTTGTTGAGGCGCCAGTTTGCGCAGGGTATCGCCTAGCGCAGCCCACAGGATCTGGCTACTAAATAACTGTTGGTAACTTCTCATTATCCATAGGTAGCGGCAGCCCGAATCAAATCGGATAGCGGTGGAATGTTACTTTCGCCCAGCAGCCTATCCTTAAGATAATGCCAAAATGAAAGCCCATGCTTTAGACAGGTCT